>VFQN01000532.1_pt1 | contig 70167 bp, 25 predicted proteins | sample 3512371 | NCBI WGS metagenome assembly VFQN01 (sample SAMN10412370, study PRJNA504923) | tailings metagenome | isolation source: Replicate 2 from Balatoc abandoned mine | place: Philippines: Itogon, Benguet | collected 2017-08-28 | reverse complement strand
TTTCTCTTTCTTTTACCAGCTTTAGCTTCTTCATCTTCACGTTTCTTTACCTGTACCTTTCTTCTAGCTACAGCAAGCCATTTTGCAACTTTAGATTGCCATTCTGCTTCAGCTGCTTTCACTTTAGCTGCAACCTCTTGTCTAATACGTGAAGAATTTTCTGATGCCATTGCTTTTCTTCTTTCCATTTCATTACGTTTAATCATTTCAGCACGATCAAACATAATCTTTGCTTGATTTTCTTCATCAGAACGATATTTTTCTGTATTGGATTTTTCATTATTCATTAATTCATCAATTGCTAATAATTGATTACGATGATCTTGTATCATTTCTGTTGGTGCTGCACCTAATTCTTCACGTGCTTTTTTCTCAATTTGTTGAAATTCTTTTTTTCTTGTTTCTTTTAATTTTTCTAATTCTTCTTTTCTTATCTCTAATTGTAATTTAATTTGATCATTCTGTTGTGATAATTTATTTAAAAATAATTTTCTTTCTTTTTCTAATTCATCTTCTCTTTCTTTGATATAATCTTTTAAATCATTTTCAATTTTATGAATTTTTACTGCTGCTTCAGCTTCTAATGTTCTACGATCATTCTCTAAATCAGAACCACCTTTTAATAAATCTTTACCTTCTAATCGTAATGCTGCACCAAAATACCAATCATCTTCTTCTGGCATTTGATTTAATAAATTTTCTAATTCATCACGGAAATTTTCTGATTTGGCACGAAATTTTGAATCCATATGATCACGTGCTAATCGTATCCATCGAACTGCTAATGCCTTTGTTGCTGCTGAAACTGCAACTGATTCAGGTTCTTCATCACCAGGTAATTTAGGTGCTTCCATACCAGCATCACGTGCTTTCTTCATTTTTAATTCTCGTAATTTTTGAGCATATTTCTCCATTTGCTTTCTTGCATCCGGACGAGGGAAAGTTCCTCCCAACTTTCTTCTCGCTGCAACTAACCACTTACTCATCATACGACCTTCTGGAGATGTTCTTGTCACAACAATTGGTTCAAAATCTTTAAGATCATCGTCCTCATCAGAAGAAATGTCTTGGGGTCGCGTTTCTCGTGTTGGTCCAGGTTCACGTCCTGCTTTCAACAATCTCTCCTGTGCTAATCCATCTTCGCAAACTGAACAACGAGTGCAATATTGTGCATGAGCTCGGAAATATGCTTTCCACAATTGAGGTTCAGTCTCATCTTTTCCGTATTGATCTTCAAAACCACCAATCAACTCATCGATCGCAGTGATATCAGGGACACCATTTCGAGCGAGATAAGCTTGTAATTTCACGTTATTCTTCTCAGGAGTACGACCACAAATCTCACACGATGTTTTCTTATTCTGGTCAATAATTCCACGTACTAATTTTCCAAATGCCCGACGTTTGCGTGCCTTCGCCAACCACATACGAGCAATCGCTAAAGAAGCACCACGCACAGGATCACGTGGCCAATTTCGACGAATCGCTTCGAGATCATCTTCCTCATCTGAAGAGATGTCACCACGATCACCAGGCTTGCGTAATCCTTCTCCCATTTGCATCAATTCAGCGTAAATATCGCGAACGTATTCGATCGCAGGACGACCATCGGGTCCTGGCTGTTCTAAAGAACGAGGTGTAAGCAATTCCACAAGATGTTGGAGAATCCATGGACGATTTCTCTCAAGGAAACGATGTCGAAATCGCTCAGAATTTAAAGCCTGTAACTCCAATCGTTCTTGTTCTAAATCTGCCTGTTTACCCTCCCCGATGGCTAACTTTGCTGCAATATCATCATCAACCGTACCTTCAATCTGTTTCGTTGCCCAAAGTCCTCGCCAGTTGAATCGTTTTACTTTCACATCAGCAAGTCGAGCATAAACCCATAACATTCCCTCACCGGTTAAGAATACCCACACAAACATCAACAGGAAGCATGGATCACCAAATATGTTATATTCTTGTCTTAGGAAAGCCTCAATATTATAAGACATCATCACCATTCCAAATGAAAACATTGTAATCAAAAAATAATATTGCGATGAAAAGCATAAGAGATCCACTGTTTGAAATTCCTCAGAAATTGATTCATCTACAACAGGATTTCTTAACATCCAGCGATATTCACGCACAGAGAAGCGATATCTTTGATATGAAAGATAGTCATAGACTTTCCAGCCGTGAATTAACTCTTGACAATTATGCAAGAAAGTGTCTGACATATACGTGAAAGGAATGATAAAGGCAGAATACATAATATAGTAGCCGATTTGATTCTCCAAAATATTATAAAGCGGTGCAATTTGATTCTCATGATAAAACATAAATAAGACATAAGACGCTATAGGGGAGACTAACATCCCGGCACAATCAACTGTATAATCAGTCAGTGCACCAAGTACTGGTTCAATACCCTCACTTGACAACTCAATTTCCTCATTCACTCGACGCCATTCTAACTCTTCTCTAGCTTTCTCCTCACGAGTCAATCTTTTGTTACCTCGGAGACGACGTTGAATCATCATTTTCCATCGCGGCCAAAGAGATTGAAGATCTTCCACTAAAGGATTAAAGTAGAGACGATTGGCATAAGTCAAGAATAAAGAGGCCAAATTTGAAAGAAGAAACTGCGTAAAATTTGGAGCGCCCATGGTTGTCATATTGCTAATGACGTTGATAGCTATGTTCATTGGAACTTTATACAAAGTATCTGGACAAATCTCACCAAAAATAAATATATCCAGGAATTGGTAAATCTCTTGGAAAATCACAATAAACTGATAGACTAAATTGGAGAAAGGAGTTGAATAACTGAACTCTATTTGCACTATCAAACAAAATTGCACAAATAATGACAAGAACACTATTGCAGCACGATTCCAAATCCAAGGTTTCCAAGATTCAGAGGGAGGTAATTCATCTTCATCATCTTCCTCTTCAGCATTAGCTTTGTTCGCCATTTTCTCTAACTGTTTCTCAGCCTTAGCGATATTCTTTTCTAAATAGGCACGTGCGTTCTTTACTTTCAGAGCTGCACGTTCAACATCAGTCTTTCGATCTTCATCCGTATAGTTTGGAACAACTAAGATAACAAAAATCATTGTAACATAGATGCCAATCGCGAATATTGCAACTTGCTGTCTCCCTATGCGGAGCTTATCCGGAGCAGCAGACTGTGACCAATCTAATATATCTTGTAAACACAACTTACTTGGCGCGTTGGTTGGATCCGCAGAACAAATCGTTCCACCATCATCAGCAGCCATAAACCAAGCATAGAAAAAATACACTGCGAGCATCACTGGTCCAATACCAAGCAATGAACCGAACAAACTCGGTTGGGCAATGGCAAACATTAGTGAGTTAAAATGGAATGCAGGTGGATGGCGAAGTTTTGTCAACAATCGATTTATCAGCCATAATGAAGCTGATGATCCAACTGTTACAAAACCAGTAGCGATAAAGAAGAGGATATAAATCGCCGCAGGAAAAGCAAATTGATTCAATAAATCAAACCATGAAAATGCTTGATAATAGATTTGAAGCAGATAGTACGATGATGCTACCTTTCCGGAAATATCCGTTTTGCAACGAGTGAATCCAGAGTTAATTAAACCTTGCTCGACTGCTCCTCCTGTCGTAAGAGCTACACATTGGAATGTAGGGTTAAAGGCGACACCTCCTTTAATGATACGCTTAGTACCAGCATTAATCTGATAATAGTAGATAGTAATTTCAACCTGTCGTGGTATCAATCCAACTTGTCCGTAGCTGCTAGTTGCGACTTTGAAAGGAATAGCCTTGTAAGTACCAAGAATGGAGTAAATGTTCGAGCTTCTTCCCCATAATCCGTTGGAATTAGCTGAAGAATAATCATTGGGTCCAAAGGGATCAGTTCCGATGTAGAATAAAGGTGTTTGGGCAGGGGCTTCATACCACCGAGTGGTAGTTAAAGTAACCGAAATGTCTTCTTCGAAATAACAATCGTACATAGCACCATTATAAGGTCCTAACCAGCTCTCTTGCAAAGTTCCATCAATCACTTTACTCTGCATAGAGGTTGGCGTCGTTTCGTTACATTGATCCGCATAGGGTTTCATTCCAGTACTGAAAAATTGATTTACAAAAACGGTTTGCTCATAAGGCACTTGAACACAGGAAGGATCAGTTTCAAGTACCTTATTGAGGGAAACGTAGGAATCGCCCCCCTTACAATTACTAAACCATGGCAGATAAGGCAAACCTAAAAAGGAATTCCCAGACTGTTCATACAAAGACCACCAAATCTGCTGATATTCAACGTAACTAGACGGGTCTAAAACTACGTAAAGATGAGAAGATATGGTATCCAAATCGGGTATATTTGCCCAATCTGTGAAATTGCCAAGTTCCTGACCCTCTGATTGCAATTGAATATAAACATCTCGCTTATGTTCTTTGTAACGTTCAACATATTGAGGATCTCCTTGCTTCAAACTGCTAATCCGCCCTAGTAGAATATTGTTTTCGAACTGAAAGTTTGTTGCTCCACTTGTTCCTATTGATACGGGATTGTATCCATCCGATAAATATTGTTGCATTGGCAGATTGAATGGATTTGCCATCCCTGCCGACTGGATATCGGATTGCTGAATTAGAGTGATGAATTGGTATCGACTGGGAATGTTAGACGGTTGGTATTTCGATCGGTAAGGAGTGAAGATGGAGATATCAGTATGTCCTGGAATATTTTCATCGAAATCTTGATAAAATTGTCCATCAAGCAACTCCACTACAAGAGTGAGTTCTGTATCAGCAACAACTACCATACTTAACTGAACAAAACCGTGCTTGTTATCCGTGGAACCTTCATCCGTTAGGGCATCAAGAAAATAGTAAGGTAATATATATCTTTTGCATTGACAACATCCAGTAACAGTCAGAGAGTAAGGATCATTCTCGACAGGATTTTGAATAAAAGTTGATTGCTCTTGATATTTCTGACCTTGAACTTGTCCATTTGAATCAAATTGAATATCCCAAATCATATCTCCGTACTCATAATCTGAGCAAAACCAAGGAATTTGCTGACACTTCCATAAATCAGGTTCAGCAAACTTAACGTAGACATTTGGCCCGTCACAATCGGTGTAAGTTCCGTTGACAGTAAGACAAGAAGTAATGTTGTAACGATTTAAACAAGTATTAAAGTTGATGGTCTGTTGTGCTACTGTCGGTGTAGTGCAAACGGGTGGGGTTTTAGCGTTGTTACATACATATCGAGGAGGACATGGCTTGCAATTCGCATACACGGAAATTTGATAGTCGCTTCCATAAGTTAAATTGTAGCTAATATAATTGAAATCGAATGTCATAGTAATAACATCACCCGCTAAACCTTGAATTGTGCCGATAGGATAAGTTTGTTCTCCGTTAGATAATGTTGCATCTGCGCCACCCAACTCCCAGAAGTCAGAAATATTCGACAATCTTCCGTTGAGATACGTAGGAAAGGTTTCATTGTACCAAGTTGGAACAACCGACACTCGTCTTAAAACCTCTCTTCCATCAGATGTACAGTCAGACAACTCATTCGACCCTGTTGAAGAAGTGGTCCCGTTGGGACAGTGGAATAAATTCTGACATTCGCACATATCATATCGACCAGGAACGAGAGTTGTACGGCCCAAATAGTCTGTTCCGTTGGTCAACCAAATAAGATCCTCGAGAACCTCACCATATTCTTCGATCAAAACGATTCCATTGTAGAGATCAAAGACATATGGATCGATATATGTTCTAGTCGGAGTTGTCGCTGTTAAATCGGTATACTCTTGCGTGAATTCACTTCTGACGGCGGATTTCAAAGTGTCATAGTCTGTATACAACTTTTGCTGAGTCCATGAAAACTGCACATGGAGCCCATCCGTTAAATTTAACACGCCATTATTCGATTCAAGAATGGTAGGGAGTAATTGACTTTTCGGTAAGGCTCCATGAGTTAAATTAATGGCAAAACTTGAGGGGAAGACACATTGTTGCGTTGTTCGAGACGAACGCGAGAACCAAAAGTCCCGACCACCATTAAAAGGAGACTTCAACGATGCTAAACCGATTTCATCCAGTTCACCCGAACTTTGGCATTTCCACAAGCGATACAAAGCGATTGTCGTCACAAAGAAATTAACACAGTTACAGTCTTTACGATCAATCAATGTCTGCACAAGATTCCATTTATTATCTCTTGCACATGGTAAAGCACTTTTAATTGCTAGATTTACATCTTTCGGGCGATACCAGGAACCATCAGAGTACCCAGTCACTACGGAATCATTGACATAAGGCGTTGGATTTCCAGGAACATACTTTCGCAAGTATAAAAGATAGACGTTGTTCAGGTCCTCTAATTCAGGCAACCATTGCCGTTCATATCTCAACTTTAGATCTCGGTCAACACTTTCTAAGCAGTATTTCTCTTGGTCTGAAATAGTTCGAACATCACCGGTAGCTAAATGGATCACGTTACGAACGTTTAAATCTCTTCTAATTGTGTTTACTGCTAAATCTCGGTTTGAAGCGTCATTTGCAATCGTTCCAATCCAGGGATCACCAGTTCCGGTTGGGCAAAAATAACCAGCCGGGCATAAAGAACGATAGGCGTTTGCTTGAGTTGTGCCATCCAAACAGTAATATCCTGCAGGACAAAGCATTCTAAATTGTCCTTGCGTTGACTCCAGGTCAGGATCGGGTGTGGTGCCTGTGTCACATGCATAGCCAGCTCGGCAGAGGTAATTTAAACTATCGCTGGAGCTCGTTGCTTGATCACAAACATAGCCTTCAGGACAAGCTACAGCTTCAGAACTCGCAGAAGATGAGGTAGCATAATAGCAAATCAGATCAACCTCACAAGTACCTGGATAAAGTTGATCTTCACCCAAGAGAATAGAACGGGAAGCACCAGTCGAATCGTACGTCGCATCAGTGTATACAGTAGTAGTTAGATTGTTACTGTCATAAACAGTTCTTGTTTCATTCATAAGGCGCATCCCTCGTGTACAGTTGTAGGATGGTTCGAAAACACGCGCCTTCGAAAGCTCAATATACAAAGAACCGGACCCAAAAAATCCATCGTAATACGCTGATCCATTTGAAAACAATGGGGCGTATCCTTGATATTTTTTCTTGTTTTGAATATTGTATTGGGGTCCGTAGTATTCTTTCATACGTTGATACACTGAAGTGCCCCATCGTTGAGAATTGAAATAGCATTTAGGTGCGGATTGATATTTTAGGTGAAATTGATCGGTTGATCGGAAATTTGGTCCTCTACCTAATATATCTATATATGGTGGCACCAGTTCACCGTAAAAGTATTGTTGCTTGAATGGGTCCAACTGACCGGCAGTATATCCATCGTTCAACTGCAAACACGCGAGATAAGAATAGTAAATTTTATTGATATAGCTCGGATGCAAATATTCCAATGAAGGAAGCCCGTTGTAGTTGATAATGGGCTCAAACGACAATGGTAAATCATCATGCGAACAAGGATTCGTCATACCATCTACAGGGCAAAAAGTTCCTGTTGGGCACATTATACATTCACCTTGTTCTCTAAGCCCATAATTTTTTGACCAATATCCTTGAGGACAAGAGACACAAGGAATTCCATCAATTGATTCAGTCGATCTATAAGTGCCAGGCGCACATAAACTTGCAATAGACATTCCTTCGCTTTCACATGACGATCCAGGTGGGCAAGGATAACAAACTGTAGATTCGACAGTTGGGGAATATGTTCCAGGTAAACAATTAGCTGCTTTGATTGTACCCTGTAATTCAGCGTACGTACCCAAAGCAGCAGGAACAGGCGCAGCTGTCCCGAGTGGGCAAACGAAGCCTGAGGGACATAAGCCGCTCCCTCGAGGGTTATTCGAAGCAGCCTCACAGTAGAAGCCTTCAGTACAGTATTGAGCATGAGAGAAATTTCCAACTACCACAGTATTAAACCCTACTCCAGTCAAACAATAAGTTCCGGGAGAGCAAGGATACGGCCTCAAAGTGGTATCATTTCTGAATGGGTCGACGGTCATAGTTCCGTTTGGGCAATAAAATCCAGCAGGACATCTGTAATTCGGGGCTCGTAGACCTTTTTTCGAACAAACAAATCCTGGGGGACATATCGCTGGTGCAACGCGACCGAATCCAGGGCATATGAACCCTCGGGGGCAGGGATTACATTGTAAATTAGCAACTTGAGCGGAAAAACTTCCGGGTGGGCAAGGCATAGGATCCCAATGGCCATCTCGGGGGCAATAAGTTCCGGCTGGACATGCTAATCTCACACCAAAAGGACAATAAAACCCTGGAGGGCATTCTCCAGCACCTGTCGGCTCCTCACTACCTTCTGGGCAGTACATACTCTCGTAACAAGGTTGTGGAGTGGAAAAATTCTTCACTGCTATTGAACTGACACCTGTACCTGGATGGCAATAAGATCCAGCTGGACAAGGGATGGGACGTCTAAGTTTAAAACTTGAAGCAGAATAATCAAAGTTATAATCCGTTGCTTGATAATCTTCAGCATCCTGTAAACGCATACAACTGTCATCTAAACAAAATCGACCTCTAAGTGGAACAAAAGGAGAATCAGTTGCGAGGGGTAGCATGTGGCGTTCCATCCAGAAATGAGATGGCTCGGAGGAGCCTTGTAAACCAAAGTCATCTGTTGCGTTCGACCAGCACCCTGAATTTCGAGCGCCCAATATTAGAGAATGGCCTTGAGCGATTCTATTTTTGCGAAGTGTAAAAGGACGCTCAGCATGTGACATGATCGGGAAGAGATGTGAAGACATATCTGGGTTACCACAAGTTGTTGCTGAAGTCGCTGTTCCTTCCAAGCAAAAATGACCAGCAGGACAAGGATTATCAGCGATAATAATTCCAGTAACCTCGCAAACAAATCCAGACGGGCAAATCCGAGGAACTTGCATTCCCTGTTCCGGACATATGAAACCTATAGGACATCTGAAGCACTGAGCTTGGCCGGACGTTGGGTTATAAGTTCCTGCAGGACAGAGAGTGTAATTAAAGTTAAATTCTCCTGGGCAGAAGGTACCAGGCGGGCAAGGAACTTCATTTAATTGTGGACAATAATACCCAGGGCCACAAACAATATTAAAGGTGAATGTCAAATGATTCGAAGTGTAGTCAACTCCATTATTTGCGACCTCAACAAATACGACATTAGGAGGAGCCCCCAAAGGTGAGGTATCAACTGCTCTTGCTTCTGGATTATTCAATGATAACGTCGCACGGTCTCTAATGTAACCATGATCGTAAGTTATAATCGGAATTTCTGGAGTAAAACACAAAATTTGATCAGGAGCAAGGAAGGTAGGAGTAGACACATATTCTCCTATTCGACAGCGAAGGGAGGTAGAATTGATAAAATTATTACCTCTAACGACGATTGGCGTTTTAACGTTGACCTGGCCCACACTTGGAAGGATTTGACTCACGGAGGCATCTTCTTGATATAAATAAGTAATACCACTATCCGTATAATCTTGATTGTTGTTTGAGACCTCCAAATTTACAAGCTTCAAATTATACAATGGATAAGAATGAGCAGTTGGAAATAGTTTTAATGCGGATTTTCCAGTCAGTCCTAGAGATGCATAGCTGGGATCTGCGTATCGATTAAACTGTTCTGATAGTGCAGAATAGCTTAAACCTCCACTTAGCTCAGTGTCAAGAGGAGGGGCTGGGCAAATGATATAATTTGAACTCACAAATTTTCCTGGTGTCACCGTTCCACCGAAACGACATGTCAAGTAGGTAGAGTTTACGAAACCAGTGCCATACACATTTACCTTTGTACCAGCTGCAACGGCTGGTCCACTAACAGGGGCAATACGACTTAAGGCTAGGTCCTGATAATAGAAGAATCTGGATCTCGAAACTGTGTAGTCTTGATCGTTTAAAGAAATTTCCAAAGAATAAACACCTGGAGGATGTGGAGGGGCAAAACAAAAAATCGTCCCTTGGTCGTAATAGAATCCTTTCACTGCTATGTCACCAAACTTACATCTTAACTCATCCGTTGGGATAAACGGACCTCCAATAACGCGAATAGTGATATTACCCGAAATGGGACCTAATGGGGGAACAATCTGGTTGATAAGAACATCATCATCATATCGATAGTAGATAAGATCCTCTTCGATGGTAATATCATCAAAATTTCCATTATTTGAAACATAAACAGCAACATTAGTTTCAACCAAAGTAGCAGGAGATACACATACAACAAGAGACGCATCAACATATCTCACGACTGGAACACTTCCATAGATACCCTCACCAAATCTGCATGCTAATTGAGAAGATTTGATAAATCCGCTTCCGTAAACAAATACTTCAGTCCCACCTTTGCGCGGTCCGTGTGACGGAAGAAGGGCTGAAATCTTTGGTGATTCAGTATAACTGAACTGGATGGTAGAATTCGCCCAGTCTTGACCATTCAGAGATATAGAAACATCCACCAATCCAACAAATGAAATTGGACCGGTTCCTTGTTGAATTTGATTGACTTGAACACTCCAACCTGGCGGTAAGTTTGATTCTTCCGCAGATAGGAGTGGAATGTCATAGGTAAATACAGTTTCATCGGCGTATCGCTGATCGTTCACCGTTGGTGTCCAGGTAAATTCGTTCAAATCTGTTACCGCACTATAAGTTGAATCTTTTGTCGCTCTTAAGAAAGTCACTTGGTATTGTCTCCCAGCCAAAGTAAATCCATTTGAAGAAATTCCAGATGAAATCGGAGAAGAACTAACATTTACCTCTTGAATTGAGCGCAAACTTTCCAATGTAGTCTTTAGTAAATCATCGCTCGGAAGCGGTGGGACTAAAGGGCTCATTTCAACACCTAAATTGTAACCACAATGAACAGCAGCAACAGTATCTTTACATTCAAATGCTCCAACCGAGAATTGCATAGATCCGACAAAAGTTAATCGTCGACCACTTTGGAGGAGCTGCCCATCATAGTTCGAAAGCCCATCGGTATCAATCAATGGAATGGCATGTTTAGCAGTGGATCCCACACCAATCCTACGGAACCACAGATTGGGAATAGATGAATTCCAGCGCTCTTTACCAATTAATTGAATGAAAAAGGAAGTGATATACAAATCTTGAAATCGTTCAACCTTAACATAAGTAAAGTCGTTAGATCCGAAAAGAGAAGTCTTCAGGCTAGATGGCGGAGAACTTGTTGTAAAGTTTTCTTTCAGATTATCTGCAATCAACTGAAATTTCGCTCCATGCGGAAGAGATAGATTATAGAAGGGGTAAGCGGTAGCTTGTCTCACTTTGGTTATTGTAATATTTAAGGGAGCTGGGTTTGACATACTGACAGCTAGAAGCGGATCAAATAAAACTTGACGTAACGAAGTGAAAGAAATTCTCCAAATAGCTTTATCAAATCGATTCAATTCCTTGCTAACCGCGATTTCGGTAGAATTCACCAAAGATTGTACCAAAGACTGTAAGATCCACGCTGAGCTGTTCGAAAAAATAGGAATTTGCTTTCCAGTCAAGCTTGACGACAACGAAATTGGAAAACCTGCACGTAAACCAACAAACTTCGAAGAGAACAAAGTTGAGGTAACAGAAACTTGACTTCCGTATAACTTAGTCGAGGACGTAGAGATTATTGATCTAATATTGGAGTCTGTAGGGAAAGTGATAAACAATGATAAATTGCCGCTTTCTTGAGATCCTATATAACGGAAACTTGCATTTTTGAAAGTATCGTAATCTGTTGCGATAAAGGTAGAGTAAAGTTCCGATAAATCTATTCCATATTTGTAGGCCACAAAAATATCCTTGGTTGGATTTGCAGCTGTCACCTTCAGGTAGATTTCGCCAGAGACTGGTATCGTACCTCGCTGCAAAATCTTTGAATAGCAAACTGTGTGTACTCCTTTAAAATTAAACGACAGATCTTGGCTGATGTTAGAGCGATCGTAGCTCAAAGTCCAAAGAATAGTTCCGTTTATAAAAGGTTGAGTGATCGTCAAGTTAAATGGCCTCAGCAACAGATCCTGAAATCGCTCAACGACAAATTCTACATTTGAATTAATATCCAAAGTAATATTTTTACCGTAGTATGATAGAGTAAGATCTCCAGAAGGTAAAATAGGAGCGCGTATTCGCTGAATGCTAACAAAAGCATTCGTACCAACTAAAGATGTCCCTTCAGTTTGAAGCGAGGGATATCTGCCTTTGGGTAAACCTGAAAACGTTATCAACCATTGAAAAGTCGAGATATTATGGGTGGCAACGGAGGAAACAACTACAGAATAATTTACTCCATACAGTTTATCAATCACTTGAGTCAACTTTGACGCGCTTGAATTATAATAGATCGAAATCGGCGTAGAGGAGGACTCTGACAATGATAGGTCGTAATTTCCCAACAAACTTTCGATAGTTGAATTTTGAATTTTATAAGCCGTAACCGCGTTTGTACAGCTCATTGGAGGATAAATGGACTGAGATTCCAGAAATACGATAGCAAGCAAGTTTTTATTCGCCTGCTGATAACTTTTGAACGCAGTAAAAGTTGAAGCGGACACATTTTGAAGAAAAGTATCACCTAAAGTGTTTCGATAAGCATTAAAACGTTGCTTCATTTCATCAATTCCGTTTTGAGGAGAAAGAGAAATCGAAATACTTCCTGAGGATGTCTGCAGAGCACATGAAAAGCTTGAAATTCCTTTTCCGTAACTTAATACTTGAATATCGTGAGACACAGGAGGAACTAACCATTCAAACTTGGATAAACTTTGAACTTGATTAGGAGATAAACTATCAGTTACTAAGGATAAAGAAGGAGAAAACCCAACATCTAAAAATGGAAAAGTCGTGTTCTTAAAATTGACGATCCATGTTGTGAGAGAGTTTTCATCAGTTGAAAGAGTTTGTACATCAGTTTCGAACCCGATGGCTGAAAGTGCGGAGGCTATCGCAGTACTGTTGGTATTATACGGCAAAGATATGGTTTGAGCTGTATCCACAACTAAAGAGAAAACTCCTGAAGTCGCATCAACAGTCCCTTCCTCCACATAAGTCACAACTATTTCGGTATCTTTCGAATATTCAGATTTCAAGGTGACATTATCATCAGCATCAGTATTGATTTCATCACAACAAGCTGTAAACAAAGGAACATTTCCCGAACGTGAGGTGAATGTAATATCCCAGTAAAACGATTCCCGTTGATATATAAAAAAGTGTCGATTGACCGTTAAATGAAAATCTTCGATTCCGACTTGTCCTGATGATAGCCTGTAGGAAGTGTCGTCAACATAGGATGTATTCACTCGATTAACTTGAACACGACCAATATTCGGCATCGCTTCCAGAAGCTCCTTCAGCATTTCAGCGGACGAATCATGTGGAATGGGTCCCGTAATTAATCCGTCCAAACTTAGATAGAAGTATCCTGTGATCTTACTTGACGCAGTAGTTGCTACACGTTGAATCGTTGCCTGCTCAGCCTTTTGTATTCTAAGTACATTGGCAGTGGCCGAAGGACCGCTTAAACCGGCTGCGTTTATTTGCAATTGTTCCAAACTTCCTGTGTTGTAGGGAAAAGTTATAGTCCAGGTAAACGTGTTTTTGACATCATTTTCCGCTCGCACAACATTAAGAGGATAATACTGGGGAGCGACCTCAAGAATCGCGCCAGCGACCTCCTCGATGCTCGCATTGTAGTTAATAGGAGTTGTAAACGTAACACCTGTAGAGTTTTTCACACCTATGAAAAACTGCCCGCCAACTAATTTCCCTTCCTGATAAACAATTACTTCGGCATTTATTGCCGTTCCATGTAACTCGTCAGAGTTCACAACAACTTCCCCAACATCGCCTAGTTCCTCGTTAAAGTAAAGTAAAATCATAGCACCATTATTAATTAAGGGATATTTGGTCACCATAACTTGAAAATTTGGGTTCAGGAAGTTCACAGACTCCGCGATCATCACCGCATCAGCATTTGAGGGCAAAAGTTTAGTGGTCAATCCATTCACAGTTAAGGAGAAATTTCCGTCAATAGCTGATGTCGTGCTTTGGCGGATTTCATTTACAGAAACAGAACATCCAATCGGGGACCCAAGAACGGTGAGCGGTGGAACTGAACCAAGCTTTTGCAAAAAGGTCACACGCCAATAGATATTGGTCCCGTAGTAGGATAAATCGACATCAACTTTTCCAATCGAAGAAACCTGTTCTAGAGCAGCTTTGATTTCGAACTCAGTTGCATTCCATCGAATATTGGGAGAGGAATCATGGAGCTGCAAAGCCAAACGTAGTGATCCTGAGGTCTGTGACGGCTGCGGACAGCTCAAAGTTATTTGCTGAACTTCAGTACAACCACCATTAGAGATTATTCGGACTTTTACAGGCTTCCCCGACGCAGTTACATTCATTAAAGGAATGTTAGTAACAGTTGCATTGAAGGTAATAGTCCATAAATAATTATTTGGCTTTATGAAATCGATGGATATTTTACTACCCAAGCCATAAGCAGGAAAGAAATCATTCAACTTCATCGCAGCAATGGTGGAATTAGTACCCGAAAACATGAATGCAGGATAAGATCCCATCTGAATCATGAAAATCGACGAATTAACTCGGAACTGCTGAGCTGCGGAATAACATTCAGTTAAGGACTTATGAGGCGATCTAAGATAAACTGCAACGATTTCTTGTTGATAAGAACCTTCTGTGCGAATAGCTTGAACTTCTTGAGCCTGACCTGTTGTTTTAATTTGAAGTAAGGCGACAGGTTTTGGTGCTAAGTCTTGCCCAACAGTCAATTGCATAATTTCGTTCACATCTGGAGTGGAAAATTCATATTCAATAATTTCAGGGGAAAAAACGGAAGAAGAGGTTCTGATTTCGTAAATAGGCCCATGCGCTGGTTCACTTTCTGCGATTAATTCATAAACTGTTGGTGTGAAGGAAGATTGAGAAACTGTAATGGACTGAATTTCATACAAGGTCGGGAGTATTGGGGCGCTACAAGATATTGAAGTCGCAGATTGTCGTAATCCGACTACCGAAATGTTGCCAAATCGACATAACGGCGGAGAGTGGTACTCAGCGAAATTTAATCCGTTGATCTTTACTGGAGTAGTGACTGAATAACTACCTCGCAAAGGGGAAATTGTACTCACAACCGGAAGTAGACTATAAGTAAAAACTAAACCAGGAGAGGTAATGAAATTTTGTCCATTCAATGTATAATAAATTTTTATCTTCTGAGGAGAGTCAACAGGTGGAGTGAAACAAGACATAACTCCGGCGGATGAATAAAATGCTTTCACTACTATGTCTTCAAAGCGGCAAGCAGCTTCCTCGGACGAGAAAATGAAGGAGGATGTTATATTCATGATTGTGCCCCCAGATAATTTTCCAAGAGACGGGTTGATAGAAGCAGTTTGATAAGATTCATAGGTAAAAATTAATTCATTTGATGAAATTTCCTCAAAGTTCATTGTGATCCGGAGGGGAACTTCACCTCCTTCTAGAGATGAAGCAGGCGGGGTAATACATTGAATAGACGAGTCGGAGATAAATTGGGCGATAATTGGAATGTTTCCAAACAAGCAATGTGGAGAGTAAGTTTTAAAAGAAATTGCTAATCGAGGAATACTTTTAATGTCAATAACTAGTACTGTACCACCTGTATACGGTCCAAACGACGGATAAACACTTAAAAGACTCAGCAATTCGAAACCTTCAAATAATAGCCCATCCGAAGTAAAATATTGTCCATCTAAAGTTACCTCGACCGGCAAATAATGGCCGCCAACCTGCAATTCATTTGCAGAAGTAAAGGCGTCTTTACCACCAAGCAAATGGGAGCGGTTAATTTGAAGATCAACATAACCATTAAATCGGTCCGGCAATACATCAGTAAAAGAAATATTCCAGCGAAAACCCAAATATTGTTTGCCATCCTGCGTGATGATCCCTTCTACCTGATTTACAGCGACTGTTGAAACAGTTGGAACAACTTCCAACGCCGACTTCAGCTGAGATGAAGAGACATTATAAGGTAAAAGAACTGTTGAAGCTCCGTTAACGGATAAGGTAAAGTATCCACCTAATTGCCCATAAGTTCCGTCTTGCACAGTGATTATACTTGTCTTCAAGGTATCACCCATCAAACTATTCGTAGAAAGAATTAACTGTGGCACATTACCAAGGTGGGTTGGGAATACCAAGGTCCAAGCTTTCTGGAACGGAGATAAAACAGTGGGGACAGCGACAATAATCGTTCCCTTCAAAGTAGCAGAAAATGCTATTTTCAAGAAATTCATAAATTGAGATTGATCAAAGCTGATATCAGGAGTAACAGTCTTTCCAAGAATGGTAAGCGAATATGGACCAGACAGCAAGATCGAACCTGAATCGAGAGTTGAAACAATAGCTCTTACATTGGACCCAATGGTCTGGTTCGTTTGGACTTGAAGCTGCTTCAGCCCAGGATAGGAAGAATCGAATGTAATGAGCCACGAACGATTCGTGAGAGTCGAGGTAATGGATTGAACAACGAAATTGTATCCTGTAATGATTGCCAATTGTTCAGATATTTGCATACCGTCGTCATTTAAAGGAATAGGACCGGAGAGGGTCGAAGTATCAAGTGAGAGACGAAAGAAACCCTCAAATGGTAAAGTTCCATTTACCATATGTTTCACGCTCCCACTAACACCCGATCCGACAACTTGAGTTGTTGAAATCTTTAGTAAGGGGCGTTGTCCTAGAAAATCCAGAAAAGTGACTGTCCAAGAATAACCGTGCGAGCCAACAGTTTTGCGACTAACAGTCACGTATTCGATACCAGGTAAATTATTTAAAGCAGCTGCAACAGTGGTTGCATCAGAATTACTTGAAATAAGTGGTGTATAGATCAAATTGTAACCTAATGTAAAGTATCCCGTCATTGAGGTGCTGCTGGTTAATGTCACAATTTGTTGCTCACGGAGCACCCCAGGTACTGAAATTGTTAACTGCATTATAGTGGGCTTCTTAACAGTTTGAACGATCGAAAAAGCTTGAATTTCTGGCAAAGATGTATCAGAGCCACCTTCTTGTAGCGTCGTAACGGAAATCTGATCTAAATCACCAATACCAGTTACGTCACCAATATCCACTTTGACAGTTGGAACATCATCTTCCCTCGATAAAAACTGGAGCCTAAAACTTTGAACCTGCCACGTAGTCTTGCCATCCAAACTTAATTTATTGTACATCGTTTTTGTGACGTTCACATTGCCGACGGTTGGAATCGCCTCCAAAGCATTTTCTACATCAATAGCTGTGGGAAAGGTCTGTATAGTAAGGTTTGGGGATTGAAATCCTTCAAAAATGAAGCGAAATGTGCCATTTAGAGAAATCTCTCGGAATGGTCGAATAACTTTGAGTATTTCAAATTGTTGGATTTCCCGTCGCACGTAGGGTCCTAATACATTGAGTTCATACAAAGGAGACTTTAACCTTAATTCAGGTGTCTTACAAACGCCTGTAGAATTGGATAACACTGTAAATGGAACAAAGGAACTTCCGACCCGACACTGAGCATACTCTGTTTGCATAAAGTTATTGCCAGTAATATAGATATCAGTTCCACCGCTTAAGAAGCCTAATTTGGGAGTTATGTCCGTGATTGAAGGTTTCCCATAGTAGAAAAACAGCTGTGCGTTTGAAAAAGTTTGATTATTCTTTGTCAGCACAACGCTCGCGGTGGCATTTGAATCGAAGGCAAAAGAGTCATTCGATAAAGAGCCTAAAAGGGTGGAAATTAAAGGAGTCCAACACATTATAGATGTATCATTAATAACTTCGGTAGGTCTCCAAGCTTCAAAAAATAAGCTTTCCTGATAGACTGGATTATGCACGTCGATCTTCCAAACGCAGGAGATATTTGCCCATTTCGAACCCACAGAAGAAATCTTCAAAAGAACAACAGTTTGATCCGATATAACTCCTGTTGATGGCGTTATGCCATAAAGACGAATGGGTTCTTCATAGATAAATACAACATTTGAAATTGCCTTTACATTCGATAAATCACCGGAGGAAAAGAATTCAAGGCTCACAATAACTCTTCCAGTATTGTAGGGGGGAGAAGTACAAGTAGCATAGGTTGTGTTTACAACATTAGCAACTGTTTTCAGTGAACCAAATTGGCAGTAAGCGGGCTGTTCACTTAAAATAAAGTTCTCTCCAAATACCTCAATAATTTCGCCACCTTTCACATCACCAATTACAGGGTTGATTGCGGTAATTACTGGATCGCTATCAATGATGAAGGACAGCTTTTGGTGTGACAGTTGATATCCCCCATTGAAAGAAATACGAATATCACAGCACTGACTTTCAACGATATTCACCGTAGCAGTTAATTGACCATTAGTTGGTTGGAGATTCACTTTGATCTCCTCGTTATCACCAATGTTGCTTGGGAGTCCCAATCCTGTAAACGTTACCAGCCAATCAAGTTGCATGAGTGGACCAATAATAGAGTAAGTAGGCAACATCTGAACTTGCACATTGCCTATTACACCTAAACCTTCTAATTCATTCTTAACTTGAGTAGAGGAAGAATAAATATCGAAGAACGGAGTAATTTCATTTTTGTACTGAAGACTGACAGCTCCATTCAGATTTCCAATCCCTTTCACTAACTCATAAACTTTAACTGACGGATAAGATCCGAAGAGAAAACTTTCTTTGATAAAAAGTGGTTGGATATCGTCAATTGGGTCTACAAAAGTTATTAAGTATCGTGTGCCCATTTGTGAAGTTAAATACTCTCTCGTAACCAGCACAGACGAAATTCCATCCAATAATTGCAAATTCTGTTGAAGCTCCAACTCGGTGCAGTTGTAGTTCACAGTAACAGCGTTCGAGACACCAAACTGTAAAGTAACGTTTCCGAATAATTGGCTACTCATCACTTCAGTGAAGGAATTTATCTGTGCGTTTGTACCTTTAAGATTATTACCATTCACACCCAATGCGCGGGCTGTAGGAGAGTCGACTAAAAAGGTAATCAGCCACGTCGCTCCGCGGTCATATTCGACGGATTGCTTTGTTACATACACTTTACTTGAGGTGATTGATTCGACCGCTAGACTCATGGTACTTGCATCCGCTAAGGCTGAGACTACGACCTGTTTCCCTTTGTACGATAAAGTGAAATTTCCTCCAACTGCAGAAGAAGTGGGTTCCTGAACAGTTGAGATAGTGCAGTTGACAAGTTGACCAGTTATTCTGTTAACCTTTGAAGCGTCACAATTTATGTTTGGCATTGCTCCCGCATTGGATAAAAAGGCAATGTCCCATGCTCGATATGAGCCCGGACAAGATGCTACAGAGACTGGTAGTACAAACACATCTTGAAGATGGAAAGAACTCATGATTTCATCCTTTATTCTTTGTTGTGTAGAATTAATATTGAGGAAGTTGGTGAAAACGCCATTAATTTCCAATCTGAAAAACCCTTCCAAATCATACTTGCTACATAAAACAATACGGCTAATTTCTGGAAGAGCAGATTTCTGGATAGAAATTAAATTAATTTGTTGCTGTAGAGCCAGCCCATTTCCAGTTGCTGGGGTGGCACTTATAACTAAATTTTCTGCGAAAATGGAGGAAACCAAAAACTCAATAATCCATGATTTTCCACCAGAAGGACGAGAGAGTTCATCAATTTTCACATCTTCTTCCATTTCTATAATTCCAATTGAAAGTAAAGCATGAATGATGCTATTCTTATTTGTGGAATTTAGAAATAAATATCCTGATGTCTGTAAAATCGCACTATTTTGCAATCTGAACCCTTGAGATTGCTGTAAGCAACAAGAGGATGAAGGGGATTGAATGAGATTCCATTGAGCAGTTGCGCGACTATCGTTTAATGAATAATTAAAGTGAATGGTCGGAAGTGGAGTCGTTAACTCGAAAAAAGTCACGTTCCACGAAAATATTCCAAATAATTCCGACTTCCTCGTAACTGAGGTGATTCCTAAGCCAATTTGTTCAAAAGCTGCCATTAAAGCAGAAGAACCGACATTTACTGGAACAGTGACTGAACTCGAGGCATAAACGAAGGTGAAAACGCCATCAATCAAAGTACCTGCAGTAAGGTTGCCGTTAAAGCCCTGCACGATTTCCTTGGATTCCACTTGTTGTAAGCCAGACGCGCCTACACTCGAGTTAAGACTCAATAGCGGAACATTTCCTATCTCTGCTTTAAAAGTAATATCCCAAATGACTTGACAAGAAGTTGTAGTTATCTCAACATTTGAAACTGTGGATACAAGTCCTAAAAATTGAGACACAGAAGCAAAAATTGGAATTGTAATCCCTTTGGGCGATCCACCACCAACCATATTCAAGCTGCCTTGCAATGGAACCTCTTGACCTACCTGAATTTTTGAAGCAGAGGCAAATGGAGAATAAATTCCAAAAAGTCCGTTTACATTTGGAATAAGATTTGGCTGGGGACCAGGTGTTGCGTTAAAGAAGACCAACCATTGAGCGAATGCTTTACTGGTGACAACGCGCTCAATGTGAAGATCAAAAATGGTATCTCCGAAGGAATTCAAAAATATTTCACGCATCTTAAAAATAGATGCGTTCCAAGGAATTAAATCAGCGGTGTAATTCGCAAAACCGACCGAAAAAGTCCCCCCATTGGCTCCATAAATTGAGATCTGCTGCAAGTCACAAGGAATGCCATTTTGAACTGTGAGTAAATCGTACTTTAAAGAAAAATTTCTGGAAATCTTAGATGATTGAAGTTGAAACAAAGGCAAATTTCCATCTGCGATTCCGAAAGTCACCAACCAAGCGCAATGAATGTATGAAGAATCATTCGAGAAATAATCTTCGTTCTTGTATATTTGCTTTACAACAGTTATATTTCGTACTATTGGCAATGAAGATATTTGTTTCTTCATTTCACTTTCACTTGCATTCCATGGAACCGTGATGGAATATCCTGCTAGCGATAAAGTTATGGTTCCTACATCACGCTGATGCTGATAAGTCCAAGGTAAATAGCGGACGTAGCCTTTTACGGATATTTGTTGAATTTCTTGCACATAAGCCGCTCTTTGGATGACGACTCGTTGCACTTCGGGAACTAAAGGCAGATGGGTAGATAGTTGATATATTGCAGCTTTATTTGTTGGAACGAAGGCTGACGCTCGAATTTCGGTGATTTGATGCTGGAATCCCGAGGCAGCAATAGTTACTCTTTGCACTTCTCTAAGATTTGGCAAAGCAACGAATTCCAATGCTTGAACTTCGTAGCGAGGTTCTTGTCCAACAATAGAAATCTTTTGGATTTGTCTTGTTTGAGGAAGAGTCTGAGGAATGAGACACTCAGCGTATTCTGAGGAATAAATTTGAATCGGGACTTGATTTAGTTGTTCGAAGCCTTTATGGAATGTACATATCGGATTTTCTGAGTACAAAGAGAGATTTTTGGCGTAAAGTCCAACAACATTAAATCCATCACTATTTTTGAGAATTCTCTGGGGGCTGATTCGTTCCAAAAATGGCTCTTCAACAAAATGTACAGACAGAAAACTCTTGGTCTCAAGTTGACCGTTGAAAATAAGGGTGACATCAACGAAGCCGAGACGGTTTATCGGGGTAGGTGAATTGCAGCTTAACGATGTAGTATTGTACACTATAGCTTTGGTCGAAATTAAACCGTTTCCCCACAGACAAAGAGCAGCAGATGTAGGTATAAAATTTTCTCCACTAATATTAAATACACGATCATTTCGAGAAGTAAACGAAATTTTCGGTTGGATAGTGGTAAGTACCGCAGGTAAAACATAGGAATAACGTATCGATCCACTTGCAAATAATGCTTGATTTCTAATATCATCGTTCAAATCTATTACAGGAACAGAAACGTTTAAAATCTTTAAGACTTCAAATGCAACGTCCATTCTCTGAAGTACATCAAGAGGTGGGGATCGGCATTCAACTTTGTTTCTAAATATCTGAGCATGGACAGCAGAATTACCGAAGCCACAATACCAATCATCGGCATCTAAAAGGTTAACCATTTCGACTAGCACAGTGGTATTACCGAAAACCGTTCCGAAATTCGGTGTTATGGTAAGAATTCCAGGGTTATTGGTGTAAGTAAAATTCAATCCAGTTTCTTCAATATCAAATCCGTTTCTCGAAAAAGCGATTTCAACGGTTCCTACTTCAGTTGAGGCAGGAAGGACACACTCGACAATCCCATCGGTTACCATGTACGCTGGAGTTGAATACTTACCAAAATGAAAGAAACTATTCCTGGTTAAAGATGGAAATTTTCCATAAAAATGCAATTTTATATTTCCCTCGATCGGCCCGTAATCAGGACTCAACTTGGTCAGATAAGTTGGGGGATAGAGAAAAAACGTTCCCACGCTGAGGTTGTCGAGTTCATTGGCAGAAAGATAAATATTCACTATTTCGCCTGTCGTTGATCTAACTACAGAATTATTAGAGGGCGTGACACATATAATCTTGTTGGCAACTGAAAGGATAGCCTTCCGATGGATGTCATAATCTCCGAATCGACAAAAGATTTCATCAAAATCCGCAAAGTTACCCTCTACAGTTACATAAGAATTCCCGGACATTAAACCGGAAGTTGGTGAATAAGAAAGAATTTCGGGCGGAACCAAGTAAGAGAATTGCAAAGGATCTGCTGAGAGAACGACAATAGAAAAATCTCCATTAGTCACCACTGTGAAATTTACAATTGTGGAGACCGCAACGTACATCGTGGGACTGTTGCAATTTAGCCAGCTATTATTATTTTTGTCAAAAACCCCTGGCACAGATATCGATCCGAATACACAATTCACTGAGATATTTAAGTTCCAGAGATAGTCACCATTGAGTTCAACTCTGATTGGTGTATTCCCTACGGTATAACCTTTCCTGGGGTGAAAAGATAAGATCTCAGGAGCTGGAAGATACTCTATCACAGAGCCAGAGTAAAAATCGACCCCATTAAGAGTCACATCAACTGTATGATTGCCTGGGCCCAAATTTGGAGCCTTACATCGAACGCGATTATCTGAAATAAAAGTCGCACGAACGGAAATTGCAGTATCAAATTTGCATTGAAGGAGATTTGGTAAAGAAGCATGGAATCCAACTCCTTCTAGTGTGAGAACCCCACCAAAAGACTCGATCAGCTTTTTCGGCCACACATGCTGAATTACACAAGCTGCATTCCAAGAAAACGAAATGGCAGCATCTGCAAAATCAAAACGATTATTGCTCACTTGAATAATCATACTTCCAGCTTTGTTTTGAGTTGGATTTGGGGGCGAAATAATTTGGAGTCGAGTACTGTTGAAGTAAGTCGGTTGAGTATCGAAAATAACTCCTGCATCACTGATGCAACGGACCATTAAAGTATCGCTCTGGATAAAGCCGTCTCCATTAATATCAATAACGGTCCCCCCGATAGCTGGTCCCGTCTTTGGAAGAACCGAATAAATATTCTCAGTAGTGTAAATAACAAATTCCAAATCTGAGGCAACCATAGTAGAACCTGAGCCATTTCGATCACGAAATAAAAGCGAAATTGAATAAGTTGTAGGAGCTAAAGCAGGAGAGAAGCAAGAAATGGTCTCATTTTCGGTATTAACGGATGCCATGATCTCAAGATCATTGAAATAGCAAAAGGGGATGTAATTTAATTTTGTTTGCTGGAAGACTAAATCCCTGTTAAAACCAGTAAAGGTAATTAGTGTCTTTCCACGCGAGGGTCCAGATTTCGGAAAATAGTTGATGGTTTGAGGCAAGCTGTAGACAGTCAATTTTTGCTGAACCGGCCTCCACTCATAACCATTGTTTAAACTTACCCACACAAGATGTTGACCGGCGGGTAAAGGAGGAACAGCGCATACTATAGAATTGTAGTTGACTTTTTCTGAAGGAATTATCTTTTCTCCAAATCTGCAAAGAGCCGTAGGCACTATAGGGTTTCCGCTCGTGAAGATTTGTATGCTTCCTCCTTGATCTGAAAGCGAGATGGGATCGAAAGCAATATAGTTAATCTCTGGGATGTAAATGTAAGAAAAATTGCAGAGAATATATCCATTTGAGGCAAAAACTGAACCAAAAACTCGATGAAAAGTTGAATTTTGAAATAGGTTGACAGAAAAGTCTTGAATGTTAGGCGCAATGAATAGAAGACAATTATCGCGCGGAATCGTCGAGAGAGAAACTGACGCTCCCAAGAAGTTCAGGTTCACATGATACTTCAGATTTTCAGAAAGAGGTTCGTCAAAACAAACTGAAAATTGCACATTACCGGAAAAGAAGACATATTGAGGCTCGAGGGAGGTAAATTTCCAAGGATAATGGAAGATTAAAGGCATTGATTTTGAAGTCCATTGCTTCACTCGAACCGCAGCAAAACCTAAAACAGAGCCTTTATTATCAGGCTGCACGAAATCAGGAGGGTAAAAGGCCAAAGAAATTTGTCCATAATCATTCAATTGTTTCGCTGCGGGTATCACAAATTCTTGCTTCATGATCTGCAAAACGACAGAATACTCAATATCACTGAGAACTTCGAAGCCTTGAATATAAACTAATTGGTCATATTCAAGGAAAGGAACTATTGAGGGTGCAAATCCAGTTAAATGAAAGGGGGGTGTAACTACAAGTTCTGCAGCAGCTATCCAATTTCTAAAATTATAGGAAACATGCATAGTCGCAAAGCCAACAATATTTCCCTGAACTGTGCAATTAATTATATCATTTTTGAAATCTGCAGGGTAAACAATTCCCTCTAAAAGACAGCTCCATGTAAAAAAACGAGCTCGAATGTCAGCCGATAGTAAAGAGAGGAAAATATTAGTTGGTACTGATGCAAATATTTTATTGGTCGAAACTAATCCCATCGAAACGTCACCAATCACTGAAAATGAATAAGGAGGTACGGTGTGCATGTCAATTCCGTTGAAGCTTAAGACAGGAGAAGCGTGAGTTGTACCTTCACTAAACTCTGAAGAATAGAAACTAACTTCATTCGTGTCAAGATTCAAAAATGTCGTGTTTAGAGGAAGGGGAGGAAATCCAGCTAAAGCGTTAAGACCGAATCCTAACTGATTTAGTTTGAAAAGGCTAGGAGAAGAAAGCCTCACAGTCACGAGAGTGTTTTCAGACCGTGGTAATAGGAATGGAATTAATTCGATGGCCACAGGTGCGGGATAATAATAAAATTCGAATATATTAGATTCCACGGATGGAACATCTTTTGGGTAAATTAACAACTGGATAGCTCCTTCACCATTTAAACTCGGAGGTGCAATACAATCGATTTCCTCTGAAGAAACCCACTGTGCCAGGCTAATGATGTCACCAAAGCTGCAATGAATATTCGATTCATTTTGAAACCCGCTTCCAATGATCTTCACGGTGGTACCACCTTGCACTGGACCGAATAAAGGGGATACAGTGGCAATCATAAATTCTTCGTTCACCGCGAGATAACCTGCCTCGACAAAGCTTTTTCCATTAAAAGATAGAGAAACGGTTTGAACCCCAATCAAAGACTCTCGAGAGTTGAAATTTATTAATTGGCATTGAATAACACTTGGACTAACGTACATAGCCATAGCTTCTACGCGTCCAATTTGACAAGTAAGCTCCTTGTACGGTTTGAAATTTCGTCCATTGATAACAATAGGTAAGGCCTTTAGGTGGTTAATCGATACACGTGCGGGAATTATAGAGTTTATTAAAAAGTCTTCATCAACTAAGAAATTGAGGCTATTTGAAAGTCCGTGATTCACCAAGAGCTGAAAAGTATAGAGAGAAGGGGAAAGGGAAGACGGGATTAGACAAGAAACTCTCTCAATGTCATTCCACATTGCCCGCGATGTGAAGTTTCCGACAATGCAAGTAGCATCGCTTACGTCACTTATACCTGGCACAGCGATTGATAGAAATGAAGGTAATTCACCGTGAGAGACATGCCAAGGGTCTAACGATTCAATAGCAAATCTAGAAAGATAATTATAGTGACTTTTGGAGTCATCCTCAGATCCAACAAAATCCACGCCATTAATTGAAATGCTAAAAGGAACTGTCCCATAAATAGGGGAGCCAGGAGTGACACAGTTAAAACTATTTGAATCGATAATTTGCCCCTGTACCACTTTCGATCCGAATCGACAACTCACGAGGGCAGGGAATTCACTCAAATTGATATTAGATAATCTAACTTCAACCTTATCCCCTCCATTTACAGCCCCTTCAAGAGGCTCGATAGATTTAACTTTAAAGGAACTATAGTAGTAAAAAGAAGTTCCTGTTGTCGCTCCAATTGCTACGCCTTGTGACCCTATATAGAAAGTATACACATTAGCGATTTCAGTTGGTGGAGTAATACACGAAAGAAATTGCCAAGATATAAACGTTGCGGGGACTGTTTGGTCGCCAAATATGCAATCATAATTATAGAATTGGTAGAATTGCGAACCCTTCACATAAATTTGTGTTCCACCTCGAATTGATCCCGCCAGCGGAGTAATATTTTCAATTAATATAGGATCCATGACATCAAAGCGCAAGGGTTGTTCAATAAACAAATGTGGGTTGCTAAGTGAAATACTTGAATGAAATAAATTGATTTGATTGGTTCGAAATGAAAACGAACAAGCAACACGAGTAGCATCCAAGACTATTCCAGCCCAATCGACTTCCAAATCTGATGATTGACAAGTTACAGAATCACCACTTTGAAGTACTGGTCTGTCAAGAGTAAGTATCAAAGTTGAAGTTAATCCTTTGATCACAACAGCAGGTTCCATCCCAATCAATTTTAAGGGCTTTTGAACGATTAGACTTAACTCTTGCACTAATGTAGACCCAGCACTAATCGTCATTTTATAGTGTCCTGCACGCAAAATACCACCAAAATCGCAAGATAACACATTATGTGATAAGTTGGCTGGAACTCGGAGTTGTAAGACCGGAATTTCGCACGTACCACCAACGCTTGGAAAATTAAGAAATTCTATCTGAACTTTTTGACCTAAACTTTCAGGAATAATTAAATTTGATGAGGAAACAAGAAGAGGAAAAGAATTAATTTGAAAGAGCCATTCCTTAGAGAAAATACCATTCCAGGAGAGAGAAAGTTTAGTCATTCCAACTTGCATCGGAGGTAAGACACAGCTTACACTGTACAGGATACTTTGATCTATGAAATAGGGTACGACTGTAACTGCATTGGACACAATGGACGAATCGAACACGCAATTCACCGTCTCGCTCATAGAGATATACTCCGTCGAGTTCAAACTGACAATGAAGACCGACGTTGAACTGGGGGTTGTTTCGATCACAAAATTCGGACCATCAACGATAACCGGCTCGGAAATGCAAGAGAGAGCGAGGACTTCTTGTGCTTTCTCCTCATCCAAAGCTAATTGCAACATCACGCTCCCTTCGCGTAAGCATTTTACTTCACAAACAAAAAGTAACTCATCGAGGATAACGTTTGAAATAATTTCAACCAACCCGGGATCACTTAAACATTTCGATTTGTATGTAAAGCTGGTAAGAACATCGCTTAATTGAAGCTTAATTGGAGCCGAGGTACCTACAATTATGCTTGAAGATGATAATACTTTCAAATTTATAGGAGAAAGAAAGGTAACATTGGTGGATGCCAGAGCTTCGTTCGATTCCTTCAACTTAAGGGTCAAAGGTACGATATCGTGGGATATATTAAAATAACCTCCATGATTCGTGCTGGGACAGTTACATTGAACACTGTTGTTTCCAACAGCAGCTTCAAAGCAAATCGATCCAAAACAACACATCAGTTGATTCAAAAAAGGAGAAACATTACTACTTTTGAACCATATTGGATTTGATGCACTATTTATCCAGCAAATAGAGTTATTGGGGCTTTCAATAAGATTGATAACAGGATTGGGGTAAACAAGAATGCTCAATTCAGAAACGGTTTGAAAGTGAATTGACTCAGATTGGATAGATATTTTGTAACTTCCAGGAATAGTTAGACTCACTTCAACACACTGCATTTGATTGTCACTAAAAACAGCTACTGCAAAGAATTTATTCCCTATTAAGCAAGTAGGTTTCAAAAAAGAATAAAAATTAAAGCCCATAATGGTAACATTATAAGTTCTCCCATCTCCTAAAACTGGAGGGTAGATATTTTCGATTATGGGTTGAGGTGCGATCGAAATGCTCCCAACGTAGACGGGGTCGCTTGACTCAAATGAAATTCCAACTAAAACATAATTTACGCCATCTGCAGATTTTGTCGAAAAAGTAGCACCATCAAATAAACATTTAGTTACGCTTTCATTCGAAAACGTCGGAATCAGCGAAATTATATCGCCAGTTGATTCGCTTCCAAAATGAAAAGTGCACAATTGCCCACGTTTGGCTGGAAATTTTCCGTAAAGAGCTATGAGCGCAGGCCCGCTAATTAACTTTGGTGTAATGTCGGTAACGATTGGAGGGGAGATAATTTCTACCTGGATAAGGTTTGATGTTATCGAGTTCATAGTTTTTCTAGTAACTAAAGAAATGTTGACTAGACCCTGGTTTGTGAAAAAATCACTACAAATGACGGCAATTCGAGTTCGATCTCTTAACTCGAGTGAAGCTTGCGTAACCATCCCATTTAACACACAATCAATTCCACTCCGAGAAAATGCTTGCAAAGTTGAAGAATCACTTTGTAACTCGACCGCCACCTGCTGCAATTTTTCATAATTAGAAAACATCAGGGTAGGAGACGTTCCGACAACAGTGGTCCGAGACAACACTTGAAATGGTTTGTTATCATAGAAAACATAATCTTGACCATTTAAAGAAAAGCCGAGGAGATAATTTCCCAATTTGACACTTCCGAAATTGCAGAGTAACATCCGGCTTCCAACCACAGTTAGCGGGGAGACCTCATCTCCGAGTCGACAAAAACTGCCATAGATCAAGAACTGCACATAATCTTGCAAATTGCTATCCACATTAATTGTTACCGACAAGGGTAATCCTTCGATTCCAAAACTGGGTTGAAAGCCTAAAATTCTTGGATTTTGGTAATAATAAAAGTTTTTCTGTAAGTGTTTCAAGTATGATCGTCCTCCGTCCAAGCTTAACGAAAAAGGGATTTGCATGACAGTCGAGTCATTGAAGAAACTCATTGGTGGGCTCAAACAGACAATCAAACTATCAGAGATAAAATTTGCTGAAACCTGTGAGTTCCCGAACTTGCAGAAATGAGGAACACCAACGTCACGAAAGTTATTTCCCACAATCGAAATCAGATTATTTCCAAGGATCGGGCTCGAGTTGGGTACTATTTGTATCCACCTTGGCACTACAAGCTGCTGAACTTTCAGCCCTGTATCGAAGAAAGACTGACAAGAGTCGATAGATAAACTAATGTTGTAGGGGACAAGGCTATTTAATCGTCGAACATGAGTTGGTAAGGGACAAAATATATCGCTGTTCGTCACTGCCATCGCCTTAATAGAATATAACCCAATTTTGCAGCATACGGAGGATGCAGCAGAGAAACCCTCACCACGAACGATAATTTTTTCTGTGTTACCATTGATATACAAAGGGTCGACTCCAAATACTGTAAATTTATCAATGTAAGTGATTTCGATACCGGAATCTTGGAGGTCTTCACCAGACAGAGAAAGATATAATCTGACTTTTGATGGAAGATTACTTGGAGCATTGCAGAGGACTGAATTTCTTTTATAATCATCAGTGAAGCCAATTGAAGCGAGTTCACTTATTTTCGATCCAAAAATACAATAAATGCTGGAATGAATTAATCCATCGAACTCTATCAAAATGTAAGTACTTCCATCGCTGAACGCATAAGTGGGTGCAACTGAAACCACTCCAGGTAGGCGATAAAACGAGAAAGAAAATTGGTATATCAAATTACCATTAGCAAATAAATTCCCTGATATCTGTTGCGAACTGTTGACTTGCGGTACAGTACAAAAAATCTCTCCACCATTAAAATAACTTGCGGTATAATTGCGTAAATAATTATTTAAATAGGCAAAAGAGCAAGTGTAAGTAACATCTTCGCCGAAGGCGAAACCAACAAACTTGAGAGAATAATCTTGACCAATGCGTCCAAATTTCGGCAAATGATCGACTACCGTACCATAAGTTGAGTAAAAATATGGCAAAAATAACACGGGAATGGAGTTTAGCGCATTGTAATACGGCGAAAAGACATCACAGTGGATAACTCGCACTAAAGATTCATTCACTTCGATAGAAGGTCTAGGTGGAGCCACGCAAGTGACATTTCGAGAATTTGAGGAGACAACTGGATTTACAGAGCCATCAAACTCGCAACATAGACGCCCCTTGGAATGAAATTTCCCAGTGACAGTAACCAAATTTTTCCCGGTATCTGGTCCAATCTGGGGAAAAATGGAGACAGGGAGGAATGACGAAATGATGTCAATGAACCCTGCAACCAAATAATCTTGCTCATTACTGCCAATTTCTAGCAAAATGGAACCAATTCGTAAACCTTCAGGAACAACACAAGTCACAGAGTTTCCGAAAAATTTCCCTTCCACGGGATGAGTTTGATTAAATCTACATCTCCAGATTCCAAATGGTAAGGACGCACGAGTTGCGATTGTTACCTTCCAACCGCCTTCCTCTGGACCAAAATTAGGGTTTACATTATGCACCATCACTTCTTGATAGAAGAACTTAAAGGAAGTTGGAATTATCAAGCTATCCTGCAAGAATAATGAAATATTCATCGATCGAGTTGTTCCAGAAGGGGATATACAACTAAGCTCGACATCTGACAAAATGTTCGCTGGAGTGTAAATGTTCTCGAACAAACACGATAATAATCCACTGGAAGCCGAAAATCCTCTTCCTTTAATGGTGACGGTGGTATTACCAGAGGTAGGTCCGACGATCGGATACACAGATACTACTTCAATCGACGGGAAAATATCGAAATACACGCTATCAGAGGCGAAATTCTCACCATTCAGGGCAATGTTAATGGAATATTTTCCGGGAAAGGAAAAAATTGTCGAATCGCACAAAATATAGGATTGATTGACATAAGACGCAGAAATAATGATAGAACCGTTGATTCGGCAGTTAATTGTATTGAAAGGGAGAAAGTTATAGCCCTTCACCAACAACTGAACAGCCATATTAGCGAAATAAAACCTTGGAGTAACAGTGCTAACAATTTCAAGTGGATAGACTGTAAACGATTGATTGAATGAATAAAATAATTGCGAATCATATGAGTACAATAATTTAGATGTCGTGGGCCTTAAAGCAGGTAAAATGCATGCAATTTTCTTGTTACTTTCGTATTCGCAGGCTATTAAAGTGTCAACATGCTCGAGTGAGACCAAGAAAGGGCTTGCAGTTTCAAAAAATTGACCACTAATAATAATTTTTGTTCCTCCACATTCTGGACCTGAAATTGGCCACGCTGTTTCAATGAAAGGAGAACTAACATAGCGCACAATTTGTCGAGTAGATAACGGTATATCATTCAAAAATGCAAAAGAAAGAATGTACGGTCCGGGTTGGGATTGGGACGGAGTTCTGCAAGTAATTACATTTTGAGACATTTTTTGTGCGGGTACCTGCTCTGTTCCAAAAATACAAAAATCAACTGAGTTCAATCCGCTTCCCATTATTGTAATAATTGTTCCGCCTTCAACTGTTGTAATAACAGGAGAGAGTGCTGACAATAATGGCTGGGAAACAACATCAATTTCGTGTTGAATACTAGAACCAACATCTCCTTGCCAGGCAATCCTTAGTGTTATCTTTCCTTGATTCAAAGCTGGAATAAAGCAAAAGGAAACCCCAGATTCATACAAGACTTTGGCGTAATACTGGTTACCTATATCCTCAAAAACACAATAAATATCTTGGTTGGCTCTGCTATCAATATTTGTTGTAACATTAATCCTGCTGATTCGATGAGCGAAAATACTTCGAGGGGAAAAGGTAATAAGTTGCAGAAGTGGTAACATAATGATATTTACGCTATTCGTTGTTATCTTTTTCTCTGCGACACTTAAAAATATCGACAGGGATGATAAGACAGGTAATTCGGGAACGTAGCATTCAATCATTTCATTTGAGATTTTTAACGCTGGCCATTTACCCGCTTCACCGTAATTACATTCAATTTCGCGAAAATCCTCAAAGTTTTCACCATCTATATATACAAAACCACCAAGTTCACTCAGTTGAGTCGGCCAGACACGATGAATTTTCGCTGGCAGGAAAGAATTTACGACAAAGTTCGTCAAAATATCATGAGTTTTCCCTAAAATATCGATGAGTACTTCTCCCGGAACAAGAAAACTTGGTGCAATACATTGGTAGTTATTCTCCATTTCATTTCGGAAAATGGCAGTTTTATTAGCTTTGTTAAACTGACAAAATGTCGGTTCATACGAAGAAAGACCAGGAGAAATGCCAAAGGATAGAACTTCTGCACGAGATGTCGTGAGGAATTGCGGTGACAAAAAACTAATTTTCCGTGGCTGATTAAAATAATAGTAAAGATCCCCCGTGATAAAGTCATGGTTATTAAAACTAAGGCCAACCGCAGCCAATTTCTCGCGGCTAAACGAAGGAGAGTAGCAAAAAACGGCGGTAGTATTAATAAAAAATCCTTGGACTTGAGTTGAGTCAAATTGACATTTGATGTTTGTAGTGTTAAAAAAGTTGGAACCGCGAATAACAACCTCCTGTCCACCTTCCAGACTTCCAGCCGAAGGAGTTAAGGAGGAAAGAGAGGGAGTGATATAGTAAGTGAAGAAAAACTCAGCTAAAGGTTGTGGGTACTCATCGGCTTGAAGTTGGACGTTTACAATGCCTGGAATGGACGTTGGAGTACTACATACGTAAAGTTTGGAATTTAACATAGTCACGAAAGATGGGGAATGGTTCTCGCCAAACCAGCAACGCGTCAGTACAACCGGTAATGGTGCCTTAAATTCGATAATAACAGACGTACCCCCAATATCAGGACCGGAAAGAGGTGAAACTTGAGCGATAGGAGGAATACTTGAGAAATAAATAAGAAATCCAGTGTCGAACAAGATCTCATCGTCAGTTAAGACTAAAGTCAATGATCCATAGGTCTGATTTAAAGGAATTGCGACCAAACAATGGACTTCCAGGTCAGACTTAACGACAACTGGAAAGCTTGATGACTCAAAAAGGCACCCGGTCACAACAGATAAGCCAATTCCCTTGATAATAACTTCCTTCGAAAGAGTAGAAAGAAAAATAGAGGGAGTGATCGAATGAACAATAGGATCAGAGAGAATGGTCAAATTATGTCTTGCTACAATATTAATACCATCCGCGGTAATAAGTATGGAGATATTCGTTCCTTGTTCTACCGAGTTGGGAGGAATTGGGCAGGTATATCTTTTATCTCCGAGCATTTGCGCCGCGAAACGAAACGAATTGAGTGAACAGTACAACTTATCTGGAACGAAATGACTGGAAGACATATTTAAGTAAATATTATCCCCACTCGAACGAACAAAAGCAGGGAAAATATGAAAAACTGGAGAAACGGCGATCTCCAACTCTTCAGTATGCAAGCTCAAATTTTGAGTAATCAGGTTAATCATAACCGATCCAGGGGAAAGGGGGGAGTCCATTATACAATTTAAATGTTGAGATGCAACCGAACAAGTTGCAATAGTTTCACCATTTGAGGAAAGTTTGTACTCTTCAAAATTCGAAAAATCGCCAAACACAGATATCACAGAATTTGGGAAAGTATCGGAAATGAAAAGTCGCTTCGGCTGGAAGGTGTAATTGCTACTATTCTCTGTAAACCAGATCGTACCAACGAAAAATTGATCTTCACCATCAGGACTAAAGAATAGCGGCGCGACCTCAGGCTTCCATGAATTGACATCGCAAAATATTTGACCATTTTGACCCACCGTCGCAACACTAAAAAGATCTCCAATTATACAATTAGACCTGCTTGTCCGAAAGAATGGAGTGTCGGAATGGAAAGAGATAACTTGAGATTGATTCAACGGAAGAGTTGATGCATTCAAAGCCGAAAAGGCAGGTATTGGATACACGATAGGTGAAGCCACTGAAGAGGAAACGTATAACTCAACTCCGTAGTATTCGATGCTCAGCTGAACAGGCCCAACTTGCCATGCCAGAACGGAACACAGTAAAGAGTCATTCCCAACCGTAACCTCAAATGAGATACCATTTAATTTGCAAACGAGGTTTGGTTCATCATCTGGGTGAAACGAAAAGTTAGCGACTGAAATTTTCAGAATTTTTCTAACACCCAATGGGATATGAGCTGGGAAAATTGCCTCAACTTCAACAATTTTTATGGGTACTGAATTCAAAAGTGTCAATTTTGCTTGGGGAAGGGTGACTCCAGCTAAGATATCGCTCGAAAAGCTTTGAAATTGGCATTCTAATTCATTCTCAGTGAGCCAACGACCACTTGCAATAACCCCGTTAATCAAGCAGTGAATATCCGGAATCGACCAGCTGCTAATGTCCAAACTAATTACAATATCACCTTTACTATTGCTTGGAATGAGAGGTGGATAAATTGATTGAATAGTTGGTGCCACGAAAAAATCATAAGTTAAATAGTTGGAATTTGGGTAATCAACACCATTTAATGAAACTGCTACACTCCATGCTCCCACTTCAGGTACTGACGGAGCGAAACAAACTAATGAAGTGCTCGTCGTTAGATTCGCTGCAACAACTTTGATGGTGTGATTATATGACCGGAATACACAGACTGGAGACTCAGCTTGTAAATCAAAATAGTTGCCAGTTATTGTGATAAGATTTTCACCATTTACAGATCCACGACTAGGAGAAATGGCGAATAATTCTGGAATCTTATAAAACCTGAAAGAAGATTTCAAAGAAAATAATTCTTCTCCAAAGGCAAGAGTAAGAGAAACGTCAGTGCTGATAGCGTTAGGAGACATATTGATCGGAGTAGGACATATTAATCTACTTGTTGAAAGATTGTGCGCGAGGACTTTGAGTGGACCAAAAATACAAAACACTGGATCTGTAAAAGAGGTCGGGAAAACTCCTGTGACTGAAACATCTGTGGTAATTGTCATCGGTGCAGACTTTGGCGAGAAATCTTTCACCGTAATGGGATTTAAAACTCGATATTCTGAGACCAAGACCTCATCCTCTACATTCGGAAGAGATAAAGAGAACGAATAATCCCCAGCTCTATCTAAGATGGATTTATCGATTGGACAATAAGCAGTGGTGCTACTTAGTACATATAAACTTTCACTATAGGCAATTTCGTCGCGAGATTGAGCACGAAAAACACAGGCTTGGGAACTCGCTGACGAGAAATTATACCCGTGGATCCAAACTGACCGAAAAATTACATTATTTCCGATAAAGTTGTAAATAGGATAAACCCTCGAAATAATAGGCCGGTTCAAAACATTAACTGTAAGACGATTGGAATTAATGAGAATATTGTGAATCCCTTTCGTAATCATGACATTAACGATTCCAGTCGCATTAAATGAAGCAGGGTTACAAAGCAAGGTCGTCTTTGAAGTTACCCAAGCTGATACAGTGAAAGTTTCTATTATAGACTCAAAATTGCAAGAATAATTGTACGCGGGATCAAATTCATCAGATTGGATTGTAATACTGTAATTGCTCCCTATATATACGTCTCGTGGGAACAAAGTCAAATAGCTAATTTGATCATCTTGTTTTATATAAGTTTCTAGAAAAGTTGACAGCCAATTCGAGAATTCACTAATTTTAATAAAAAGTTTTAGTCTATTTTCTTCCAATAAACCAATCGATGGGAATACTTCAAATTCACACTTCAGTAAACTCGATGATATAATCTCTCCCTTACCAAAAATGAGCATTCCCAGGGAGCAAGTAGGTATAAAAGAAGAATTTAATTTCGGGAAGTTTTCACCTATTACATGTAGCGTCTGACTCTGCTTCAAAGCTGTTGCTGCAAGATAGGATGGCTGCAACCAATGAAAATCAATAATATCCGAGAGATGGATGAAGTTCTGAGAAGAAGGGATTTCCATATTGTTCACAGCAACTGCGAGGCTAAATTGCTCAAGGCCTCGAATATCCGACTTAGGAACTTGACTGCGAACTAAGAAAGGAGATTCAAACTCGACCGTGTAATAAACCGACGAGACTACAAGATAAATTTCAGTAATTGCCGGAGCGTCTAAAAGAACATAAATATCCAGATAACCAGTGGCACGATTATTTAGAACGCACGACACTTTCCAGGTCATAGGGGGAACAATTTGAAAAAGAACTGTATTACTAATCAATGCAGCGGAAGTAAGAACCGAAATTGGTCTCGAACCTTGGGAGTCAAGAGAAATTATCCCACAAGATACTTTGTTGTAATTAATACGTGTCGCATTGAACAAAACATTCGCTACCAAGCAATTCTTAATATCATCCCCAAAGGAATTCCCATAGACCAAGAGTTCCACATTCATACCAGCCGTTAAAATGGACGGGTAAACCTTGCTAATAAATGGTACAGATGTAAAGCTCATTGAGATCGTCGTGTTAACTGATTTGAAATCTCTGCTGCTTTCAAAAATATCCACACCAGTTGAAATTGTGAAAGTTGATTTATTCAAATTCGATTGAAAAGAAACGTTCAGTGAATGCAATGCGCTTGCAACTGAGGTCAAATCTGAAACAAACGTACTCGCCATATCTTCAACCCCTGTTCCTTGACCCTCAGTTAGGGAAAACTCAAGATTTTGGCGATTCTCTAAACTCATCCTTAAACTGTTCATCTCAGAACCATTCTCAATGATACTCGCTGTGCCAATTATTAAAGCGTCGACACTCGTTGCATCGTACGAGACTACATGAAAAGGCTCAACATGAATGGATCCATTAAATAGTTGCAATTGCTGTGGTCTATCAACTCTTAATACCGTGATAGAAACTTTGGCTGAATTCAGAGATCGAGCCTCACTCGTCACTGCGTGGTACGTAAAAGAATAAATTCCATCAAAGTTTCGCGCGGGAAGATAGTTAATCCGACTACAATTAGAATTGGAACCAACTACGGAAATAGAACTGCGGCTTTCATTACAAGCAAATGATAGAAATCCATGTACTGGTAGTTCATCTATAACATAATCCACTTGACGCGAGAAATAGTCAGTGTAGTTGAGATAAACTATAATCGGCGTGTCTTGATCAGTAAGAATACGGTAATCAACAGGATAATTTGAAATACCCCAAAGGTTTGACATTTTAAAGGTTGAAGCCTTGTAAGAAGCAGGTAAGAACAGTGCTGGTTCAAAAGTACCTTGAATTTGTGAATTCCTCGCAGATGTTTGATAACCGAACCCTTCATTAAATGGTAAAAGGAAGAGAATTCCTTTTTCGTTCGTTTCAGGAGGGTAAGAGAAAAATTTGAAGATTTGATCGGGGGTTAAGGCTAAACTCCACATGGAAAGATCGTCAATAAGCATTATAAAATCGATTGAATCTCTATTGTAACCGTTTGTGATGTTTCCTCCAATCAAAATATCAGAGGTGGAACAAATAGAAAAAAACCGAAGAGTAGCAGGAGTAACCGAAGCATCCACATTTGTTCCATTTATATAAAAGTTTAAATTTTGACCGTCCCAAGAAAAGGCATAATGATGCCAAAACTCGTTATTTGTTTCAACTTGAATTGTGCGCTGAAAAAATTGGAATGCGGAAGCATCACAGGAATCGCGAGTATTTAAGGTCAGAGTCAACTTCCGAACCCAGTCACCCAGCTCATCTTCTCCTTCAAAAACAGACAAAGAAAATTCCGCGTTAGTTGTTATACTATCTCCCAATTTGAAGATGTTGGAGAGGCGATTATCACTGAGATATGTAAGCTTCATCCAAAACATTACGGAGAAGGATGGATAAACCGTTTCAACTTCGTCATCTGTCAACCCCAACCTCAGATGAACAAAGTTAGTAAGCTTAGCAGCATAGCCAGCAGTACCAACAAAAGGCAAATAATCTATATCTAATAGCTTGTCGTTTTCGTAAAGATATGCAAGCTCAAACTCCTTTAATTCGGAAAAATAGATAAAACAGTTGTCATACTTTCCACGATGACCGTTCCACTGAACCCTTGTTCCAGGAGATTGTCCAATGGTAAAATTTCCCAAAGCATTATTGGAAAAGATTGAATCTTTGAATTCCACGTAAAAACCGTCGATATAAAATTTGGCGGTATGTTCGATTTCATTATAAACAGCTGCTACAAAACTCCATTTGTCATAAATAACAGATATATTAGTATCCAATTCGTTTCCATTATTACAAAGCTTCCAAGTTCTGTCATAATAAATACCTCTCGTGCACCCATTACCGTCCCCATTAAAATTGGATGCACTGTTGCTGTGAGCAAAGAGATATCTGAAGAGGCATCAAAAATAAAAATCAAACAAAAGTGGAAAATATTAAAACTTACAAACGATCGTAAACCTCAGATTCGATGGTTGAAAGCTTCACCCACCCACCAAAGGTGATTGTCGGAGCAACACTTGCATCTATTGGAACATCGGTGATGATAAGCACATCTCCATTAGAATAAATGCTTTCTCCTTCTAAAGCATCAGCAGTGTAAACTTCCTTTAAAATAAGGCTAAAAAAGAAAGTATTCACAACTTGAAATGATGTGTCAACAAAAAGTTTACCTTGAATTTTGTCGGGTGACCACATTTACCGAACTGCCATCGAAAGGATAGAATCCTTGACAAAAGAATGGTTGAATGACTGAAAACGGTTGCTTTGCAAGAGTCCATTCAAGATTCCATCGAGACTGAAACGAAGAAGATAGTAAAACAGTTTGAAAGAAAAGAAGTAAGTGGATTAATGAAACAGAGATATTAATCATCTTCAGTTTAAAGTTGCCTTCAACTACTTGCTCTATTAAGGTTGCGTAGTAAATGTACTACTATTCGATTCAAAAGATCCTTTCTACAGATGAATAAAGCAGTGTATTGAGTCTTGGACAAAATAATCTTGAAGTTTCTAGAGAAAATTGTACCCGATTTAAGAATAATTAATACTAAAAATGCAAGAAAATAGGCTGAATTGGCAAAACTAACTTCTTGTTGAAAGAGTAGAAGAGAAAAACATCAAAATGCTTTGCTTAGAGAAGAATTTGATTGAAAATGAAACCGAGTTCTTTTTTGCGCGGCAGAGAATTACGCCAATTTGAGGGAAAGTTCATCTGTGACGCAGAATAGCGAAAAAAGTAGGAAAGCAAAGTTGAGTAAACGTTGCGAAAAAAGTTGGAAATGGTTACGTTGGAATGTTATCTTGAAATAACTATACTGTTAACTTTTGAAATAAGATCTTCGACTCTTCTACGAGACCATTCATCAATTTGAACAATTTCCTCTAAAGTCGGGGTCTCCAACCAGCTATTTTTATGGTCCTCCATAACCATCTATGAGGCTTTTATAAATAGCGATAAATCTACCAATAAAAAAACTTACCTCAATCACTTTGGGAATACCTAGGTACTTGAGTTTTTCGCCTCGAAAAAGTTCGTTGGCTTTTTCATTGGCAGCATTTAGACATGCTGTCATCGTCCCACCTTTTCTTCCAGCTTCATAAGCGAGAGGAATGCAAGGATACTTTTGAAAATCAGGTTTTTTGAAAGTCATCGTTCCAACTGCAGTTAGATCCAAAGACTTCCAGGATACATCAACTCTAGCTGGCCACGAGATTGCATAAAGTAAGGGTAGACGCATATCTGGCCAGCCTAATTGGGCAATCACTGAAGTATCGGCCGCTTCTACTGCGGAATGAATAATTGATTGAGGATGAACAACAACCTCAATGTTATCATAATCAGTCCCGAATAAATAATGCGCCTCAATAACTTCAAGTCCTTTATTCATCATAGTTGCGCTATCCACAGTTATCTTTGCTCCCATTGCCCAGTTAGGATGTTTTAAAGCATCAGCAACTGTAACTTCTGGTAACTTCTCTATGGGCCAATCCCGGAATGCACCACCAGAAGCTGTTAAAATAATCTTTTTTAGCGCTCCAGGAGGGAATCCTTGCAGACATTGAAATATTGCACTATGCTCTGAGTCTGCAGGTAACATCTTCACGTCGTGTTTTGCTAACAATGGCACGACAACTGGCCCACCTGCGATCAGTGTTTCCTTATTCGCCAAAGCTATATCTTTTCCAGCCTTTATTGCTGAAACCGTTGGGATTAAACCAGCACAACCTACGATGCCAGTCACAACAACATCAGCGTCGGGATGCGTCGCCACAGCAATTATACCATTATCACCAGCGGCTATGTGGGGAAACTCCGATTCTCTCAATCCCAACCCTTTCAAAAGAATAATTAGTTCATCAATATCTTTTGAATCTTTAATTGAAACCAGCTTTGGTCGAAATTCAGCGATTTGTTGACTTAAAACTTTAAGATTTGTTCCAGCAGCCATTGAAATACACTCGAAGAATTCTGGCTTCTCCCTGCAAATATCAAGGGTTTGGGTACCGATACTTCCGGTACATCCAAGCAATGAGATCTTCTTTTTCTTCAAATTTGGATTTAGACTTCGAGCAACCAAATCTTTTAGTGATTGAGCGGTATTTACTGAGGCGGCATGTCCTTTCATCCTCATTCTGAACCGGCTCATATCTCTGAATTTTGAAAATAACCCATAGTTCCAAGAGAATGTACAAATTGGCAGAAGCACGAGTACTAAAAGGAAAAGAAGGACGATAATCTTCATAGTCAAGTTGAGAAAGAAATACGTATTTTTGAATTATTTTACGCTACATACGATCACTTATTGTCCAAAAGATTCCAGGATACTGTAGGTATAACATATGGAACTGAATCTTTTTCCGGATTAGGAAAAGGATCTTTGATAATTAATGATTCAATTCGTCGACGCTTTTGACTCTCTACTCCAGCCGCAGCTGCAATAAAACGCTTTCTTAAATCAGCAGACTCCTCAGATTTCTTGGATTCCAGAAGAGTATCGAGATCAAGCTGTAAAAATTCTGCTTTCTTCTTTAATAACGCCAGCTCATCCTTTTCTACTTGTTCTTGACTAACAACCTTTTCCGCGAGTTTTACCACAGGTTTTTTCGAAACATCCTTCTCTGAAGTAGGAGCAGCATCTTCCGGTTTAGGAATATTGGAAACATCAAAAGCAACTCTTTTATTGAAACCCATCTCTTCTCGCATCCTCTTCGCCTCTTCATAGCCACCATAAACCTCAAAAACTTCTTTCGGTAGTTTCTTCCAGGTGAGGTGTTCAACATAGAAATCTAATCCTTCCACTCTGTCTCCTTTATATCCACGTTCAGGATCCAACAGCGATTCCCTGCCAAGAAGAGGAAAGGATGGGTAAAAAGTAAGAAATATTAACAAGCAAAAATAAAAATAAGAAAACTTACTGAAATCGTGAAACACATTCATCAATACGTAAATTATTATCACCACTTTTCTGAATTGTTTCATAATCAATATGAAATCCAATAAAATAACAAATTGAATTTGCTGATTTAGAAGTTTTTGACATAATTGGGTGAAGATGAATTGGTGTTAATAATGGTAATATTTGTAAAAATGGTGGTTGAATAAAACGACGAATTCTTGACTCAACAAAACCTATCCAACTTCTAGAAGCTTCATCTTCACCATTACCAACAATATGACATGCCAAATAATGTGGATAACGTAAAAAGAAATCAGACGAATCAAATAATTTTCTCCAATTATTCATATCTTGCCATGCATTTTTCTTTAGAATTGATTCACATATCTCAAAGCCACGTGATATTTCATTTTGCATAACAGTTAATGTATGCATATTTACATTAAATGCTGAATTCATTGCAGGATAAGCAGGTGTAATAATCGGCATGAGATCGTTAGGATTGCCCATTGGTGACCAAACAATCCGATCATCACTCACCATCGGACCAAATGGCTGATACTGAATATTATTTAACATAATTGGATCAGGCCATTTCCATGATCGATATTGCTTGAAAAAACGAAATAATAATGCAGAAGGAGTTAAATTTGGATATAACTGACAAATAAAAGCAACTAAAATATTACAATTTACACCACCTAAATATCCTAATTTATTACCATATATTCCACGCTTTTTCGCCCATTTACGAATACAACGTAAAACAACCAAGAAATTAGGAAAAGTTTTCTCACCAACAAGTTTAAAGATCATGTTTGTGACACGTGGACCGTTTAAAGATTTTTCAGTTGCTTCATCTAAACCAATTAAAATATTGTCATCTAAAATATCGATATCTTTAGGAACTGCATTCGAAGCTAAGCGTGCAAATAATAAATCAATAGAAACACCACGATAATCAAAGGAAATAATTGGCACGAATGCATCCTCAACAGCATTGAATTCCGTTACTTCAGATCTCTTCAAGAGGTCATCTTTTAGATAAGTAAAAAAATGTTCTCGTGTACAAAAATTCGGCGCAACACAAACAGTATCAATATCAGCACCGACATCTCGAACACCTAAGCGATGGGAGCCCGAAATAAATAATTCACCCCCTGCATCTTCTGCAACATCTGATGGTATATGCAAGACGTGTTGTGCTACGAATTGTACCCAATCCAAGAAAATTTTGCGGACTTCAGCGAGTACCGAATCACGCCGCATCATTTCTTCATTCGATTCTAATTTAATTTCCTCTTCCACAAATTTTTGAAAGTACGTATCAACCTTTCTTTCTGCTTCTGTTGGGCCTCGAGAAAGCGCTGGATCAAAGGCTGGCTTATATTTATCCATTCTTTTCCTATCACTTGAAACTTGTGGGTATATAGGGTATTAAAGTGCGAAAACTCGACTCTTGATAAAAGGTCATAAATTTTTCGACCACCATCATAACATTATCATGGCACACGCTTATACAACAAAGAGAGGGAAGAATAAGTTAAGCAAGTTAGGGGTTCGGAAGGATCAACAACAAAATCAGGAAAGGTCGATTAAAACTCAGCCTAATTTGAGTGCTTTTTTGTATGACGGACCGAAAGAACCTGTTCAGCCGGTTTTAGGGCGACTCGGGAATCATAACCTCAACGCAGCTCGATTAGAAAATGTTAAAACAAGATTACAAAAGGCTATTATGGATAAATGTTCTAATCCAGATTGCCCAGAAGCTTCATCTGGAGCTCTGTCCGAGTGTGCCGCTTGTCATGATGCTCGATATTGCAGTAGAGATTGCCAGAAAGCGCACTGGCCCAATCATAAAGCTCGTTGTAAAGAAGTTAGAAAGGAGTTAGAGCAGAAAGAGCAAAATAATCAACAAAAGTTGCTGGATGCATTGAAAGAACTCGGATTAGAAAATTCAAACGCAGAGGACACCAATTCTGATTCTAAGAGAGACGAAGTCGAGGCAGAGGTGAATGATTCCGACGAGATAGACGAGGAAAGTACGACCGTAGATGAAGTTGAACCGCCTGGAGAAAAGGCGTAACCAAAAAAAGAATGTCCGTTAGAAAATTTCGAAGTTTAAATTACAGATGAAGTCGAACGAACTTTGATCTTTTCTTCAAAATTTGTATAATAAAATACTCAGTAAATGGAACTTGTATTGAAAAAGGTTTAAATCAAAATAAATAAACAAAGTTTAGGCGGCTATGGATATCATAGCAGCTCCAGAAACGATCAATCCACCACAAAAAAAGAAAACAGCCTCCGCAAAAGGCAAATCAATAAATTCGTGGAAGAAAAAGATTCCCCATAACCCGCTTATAAGTATTGCGCTGTGAACTAAGGGGAAAGCAACACCATACCCTAGAATAGGAATTGCACCCACCGATAGAATGTTGCTAAAGTTCCAAATAATACCAGACAATACACCAGCAGCAAAACCAATGTCGAAAGTGATAGTTGGGAGCGGTTGCTTTTCAATAAAATAATAATTAAGAAAGAGTACTACTGGTGCAGTTATCATGACACCGGTACCGAATGATGGGATATATTCTAAACCACCTTGCGAGATCTCGACGTAATGCAAAGGCACAAGAGTTGTGCCCCCTAAAACTCCACAAAGCACTGCGAAAACTACACCTTCAATGTAATCTTTTCTGCTAATGGGATGACGAGAGTTAGTGAGCTGGGTTGTTTCGTTTCCTAGTTCGATTTGGATAGGTTCTGATTCTTTATTTTCTGAAGTATATGATATGAGTGGAGTATTACTAGTGGCAGACTTTGACACAATAGACGGCAATTTGAGCAAAACGTATTGAGCTACATTCCTCGATCCAGCAATACCTGAGATCCCTAACACTAATAATAAAACACCAGCCACCGATAAACCAACATCATCTGGAATTTCGTCAAATATTAACAAAGCCCAAATGTAGCTGACGATAATTGCTAATCCGCCAAATATACCCTGAGCCAACGCTACTCCAATCTTCCTCGTCGCCATAAAACCTAATGTCATTGAAAGAACCATGATCACTCCACCGAGAAATCCGTAAGGCACAAATTCTAAACTCTTGCCAGCTCCATTGACAAAATCTGGATTAATAGGAAGAAAAGCAGCAGATATCCATGAAGATAGAAATATTCCGACCGAAGCATAGAGCTGAAAAACAACAGGAGGTATTTTGAGGACAGCAATCTTGTGAAATTTGAAAGGTACTAGAAAAGATCCATTTGTAAGACAAGCAACAATTGCATATACATATCCGACACCACTTGAAGTCATGCTCTACAAAAAGAGGGTATTTCTCAGTTAAAATATCCTCAAAGTGTTGAATCCCTACAAGAATCCAAAAGTATCGAAAACCCCCACAATTTTTATCAGATTTTTCTCTTTCATTACCCTTGATAAACCAGACCTATCTCCGATCCTCGAAAACTCGAATTTGCTGACTTCCAAGAACCTGTGAACCAGTGTCACAGAAACCTTCGAGAATTGAATGGCGGTTGGAAGGATCTTTAATTTGTTCTGTGTGATGTTGCCCTGCAAAGAATCTTAGGGAGAATGAATCATCAGCCATCACTGTTGTGAAACTTCGACACCAATAGGAGAGAAATAATAACAAATACGGTTCTAGAAAATATCATAGAGATTCATCATATTTCTTTAGGAGGATTTGATTTTCATTCAATCCCATTTTGATTCTTTCTTTTTTCTTTTTACGTTTGAATTCTGAATTAGGAAATGAAGAAGTTTTTACTATTGGTAGTATTACTAATTTTACAATTCGCAACCTTTACGAGATCATTTCTCCAATACCTTCCAAGCTCCCCGATCCATCTTCCCTCCATTCCATTGCCTAATCTGGATTCCTCCCCTCCCCAAACTGTGAACGCCAAGCCTTTGATGTACTTTACTGGCGCTGGTGTTTACGTTTGGTGGCAATTAGGAGTTGCAAAGTATATTCAAGAACATTATGATCGTGAAAGTATCCTAGATTCGATCGCTATCGGTGCCTCTGCAGGCTCTATTACTTCATCAGTTCTCTTAGCAGATATTGACTTTGATAAAGCCTTGAAACTGGCAATAGCCCTCACTGAGAAATATCAAGTTTATGAAAGAAAGATAGGTTTTGGTGGATTAGTCGGAACAATGTTAGATGAATGGTTGAATCAGATGCTCGATGACTCAATTGACATGAAAAATTTTAACAATCTTCATATTTCTTTAACCCCTACAAAGGTTGCTGCACCAAAGTTAGTGACTAATTTTCAAGATAAAAAAGATTTAATAAATGCGATTAAAGCATCATGTCATATTCCATTATTTCTTGATGGTCGCCCATTCGCAAAATACCGCGATGAATCGGTTATCGATGGATCATTTTGGTATTTTATGACAAAAGATCGTTGGGTTGGTTTACCATTTCCTGAAGAAGATCAAAAGATTATTCGAAATAATATTGAAAATATTCTCTGGGTTGATTACGGCGATGATGATTTATTTATGAAAAGTATATCAGGGAATATAGTGGAATTGATTACACCAGATCAGATGTATGAAATGCTACAAATGGGATACGATTTTATGAAGCGAGAGACAGAAAAGCAAAGCATTCCTTTGAAACGTCAAAGTTTTACTCGATCAACTATGACTTCTGCGAAGAAGATCGTGGATACGATTCCTAAAGAATTAATGAAAAAGATTCCTGAATCTGTCGATCGCTTTTATCGCCCATTGAACCCGTCTTCATATTTCAAGCAATCAACGATTGGCAATGCTTTTGCTTCCCTTACACGAGATCGACTTCCCTCAATTACCGATTCGGAAAAGGAAAACTTGCAGGATACCAGTACGAAGAAAGAAACGGTTCCAAAGACCGATCCATCGACTTCAAATGAGCCATCCTCATTCTTACCCAAGTTCCCAACAAAACTTCGATTATCTTTCTAAATCCTCGAAGGATTCTTAATACTGATTTGTAAAATTTGCTCTTTTATACCTCTAATTTTCATGTCTCCAAAAAATTGTGTCCAAAATGCCTTCCCTTTATCGTTTATTTTTCTTGTTTGAAGTTAATTTCCTGTTAGTAGATACAACTATCCATAAATAAAACGTAACCGAAATCTCTCTAAAATCTTCAAGAATATTGAAAATTCAGTAGAAAGATGGAAAATATCGAGCAAATAAAATCAACGACTCGGTACTAGTACTAGGCTTTGTTAAAGCATAGCAATCATCCAATAATTTAAATCATTGACAAATCCAAGAATTTCAAAAGGGAAAGAGGCCAGAATTTGTTAAGAGTTGTCCGAGAGAACAGTATCGGCAGCTATAGACGCAATTGCAGCGACTGTAGCTTGAACATTCCCACTTGGAACATGAGGAATCACTGATGCATCTACTCACAGAAATAATTTTAACCACGACAGAGAAGCCAAATTTTAAAAATCACCTGCTACTACCAATCCCCGAACACCCTTGACCCGAAACGAATAATCTATAGGAGAGTCTGCTCCTTCTCCCATTGATACACTTCCCACCCAATTTCCCATTGTAAATAGATACTTCGCAATCTATGAGTAGTTAGTGAGAGAGATAGTGTGTGATTCAGTCCTCACTTACCCAAACTTTCAATTCTGCATCAGGTAAGGCAATACCAGGATAAACCTCTTCCTCGATAGCGTGCTCCATTTCTGGAGCTTGAAGAACCTGCCGAATCTGTGAAATTCCCCAGATAAAGGTATTTAAGTCCTTTGAGGATAATCCTCGAGTATAAAAGGTTTCAGAGGAAAGCACAGGTTCAACAGAGGTGGTACTGGATGTTGTATTCTTCTCATCAAGCTACAGATCGGTCAGAAGTTTTAAATTTAGAGAACAAAATCAAAATTTTTACCTTTATTTCGAATTTAATGTCAGGCTGGAGTAAAGCAATCGAGACAGCAACCATTGTATCTGGCGCTGATTCCTTTTCAAAAAATTCTGCGAGATTTTTTGAAAATGATTGCAACATTTTAATCTACAAGCATACGTTACAATTTTCAAGGTGTACAAATCGTACTTACGGAAGGAAATACCGTAAACTGTATGTCTGGCGTTTCTGAATTCGACGAAAATGGAGAAATCAGAAAGCCTCCCACTGAAAATCCTGGTGTACCAACATATCCCAACTTTATTAGCCTGGCTTTCTCCTCTTCTCCAAACACTGCAGTATTTATATCCTTAGCGCCATTATGGCTGCTTTCTTGATACTTTAATCTAGAAATTTCATTTAGATAACTCATCCACGTTTGTGGGAGCTCAAAAGCTGAAGGATACTCTGCAAAAAGAGTGAACAATAAATCATTGAAAATACCTAACTTACGTGATTCCAATTGATCCGTAATTTTATAACCTAAAAATATTGAAGGGTGATCTTGCAGATTCTTTCCTACTCCCTCACTGCAAACTTTCATTGATCTAGCTGCACTTCTATCTTTACAGCTTCCAATGCCACTATTTATCAACAGACTCGGCGTCATAATACTTCCAGCAGATAGAATCACACTTCTCTTCCACGGAATAATATTTTTCGACGAAGAAGGGGATAAAGCCGAACTAAAAAACCGTCTCGTTCCACTCCCCAAAGAAGCTGTGAACTCTTGACCATTGGATTCGTAAATAACGCCATATGCTTTGTAGCTCTCTTCTTCGATGCTCGACTCTTCGATACTTTCCATTAGTACTTTCTTCACCTTGCTATTTAATTGAATGGTGAGTTTTCGATTTATTCCTCCGATTCCGCGTAGAGGTATCTTCTCAGGAGGAGCAGAGTCTAAGGAATCAGATAGATCCGACTTAAGAATGCTGTTCACAACGGTAGATCGGAGTCCATTCCAGATATTAAATTGATAATACCCTATTCCTTCACGAATACGATCCACATTGTTGAAATCAGGGTTAAAGGGAAATAAATTACGACTTATTGAGGTATTCAGGAACAATCTCGAGAATTCATCATGAATGATGTTATCACTGGAAATTAAATCTCCTCCAAACCCGTGATGATATGACAGATCTGATATTGAATTCTCAACTGTATGATAGCATTCTTGCAGCTGATAAACCTTGAATAACTCGTCCCAGGCTATTTTAGGAAGGTTCCATTTGAGAGTATCTGTTGGTAGTGACCTCAGATAAATCATCGCTCCAAGGATACTATTCCCACCTAAAGCCTTCGCCATAATGGAATCAGATTGCTGGTCTTCCCACTTTAGTTCTGAAAGGGTCGATATCGAGGACCATAAGATAGGAATATCGAATGGACTCACAGAAGAAATTGACGACAAGCCACCCTTCCTTTCTGCCCGCCCGCCATCTTGTTCAAGATGAGGAGAATCACCAGCCTCCAATAATAAAACTTTTGCACCTCCATCAGAAAGAGATTTAGCGATTACACCACCTGCGGGTCCCCCTCCTACAATAATGAAGTCGTAGGTGGCTGGGGCTAAATTGATGTTAAACAAAACGACTCGAAACAAATAAACTACTGAGGTCAAAAAGATCGCTAAAATAGAAGCAGCTAAGAAGCATCTTCGATCTAAAAACTTCCCGCATGTTGATGGATCATGGAAGTGGCGATAATTTCGATTCACTTTCTCTAACACACTCCATCTCCGATTTTCCTCACTAAAGGTAAACCTTCCTGGATCATTTTCTTCTTCTGCAATAATCTCAAATGGATCAATATCCGTATCAAGTTTGCTATAATCGATTGATGATCGGGATTGATAGTATTGGGTCATGATAACATTCAATAGTAAGTGAATTGAAATTCAATTTTTCAATTTTTACTCCATCTGGGTCGTCAATTTGAAAAATAGGTCAGATAAAATCGATTATTTAAAATATTAGAAAATAATAGTTATAAAGCCAAATTTTATAGATTTTATGGATTCATAACCGCCAGAGACAGAAAATGAATCTGATCACTTCACTTCGTCTCTTCGTTTGTCATTCCACTTCTTTCTTGCGATTGTGCAAGACACAGTTCAAATAAAAGGACAACCATTTCCTGCTATCATTTTACGAAGCGAGATTATTTGCGCAAGCCTATTTTGCAAACCCTGTGAACCTCCTCTTTAATTCCGCTCACAAATGTTCTGCCTTTTCACGCTGGCCATTGTGATCATCGCTGTGGTATTGGACAAAGCGGCTGCCTTTCTCCCCTTACAGAAGGTTTATCTTCCAAAGTTCCGAAGCACGAGTCTTTTCGCTAGCCTGGATACCGTTTCTGTTCGCTTCACAAATACACCTAGTGGTCTGGATGTGGTGGTGAACAATGTAGATCAGAACTCCATCCTTCTCGCTGTTGCTGACAACGCAGGGGTAAAACTTCCTCGTGCTTGTCGAACTGGACTGTGCGGATCTTGTACTTGTGAAATTAAGGATCCTACGGCGGAGGCTTCTGAGTGGAACCCCCGCGCAGGATACGTGACCATAAGAGCATGTTCAGCTCGTTGTGTACCCCCTGAAGGTATGCCTGAATTGGTTGTGGATGTTGGCAGGATGAGAAAGATCAAGCGCAAGGTCCCTTCTGAATCCTCGAGTCCTAATATTGAGGAAACTCAACACGAACAAGAAGTAAGTGTCCAAAATGTTTCTAAAAAGGTTTATATTAAATGATGCGCTTGTTCTAGATTGATCCGATGGCAAGATTCGGCGATAATTGGGAAACTGAATTCAAGCCAAGTTGGGTTCTTGCGCAACTGCAACAACAAGAAACTATCCCTTATACTCGAGAAGGAGGATTCAATCCAAAAGAATATAAGGTAAGGAGAAGACCTTGTTTATTTGGTTCAATTTACATCCTCCTTTCTAGAAACGATGTATGCACTGTAATGGAACAGGTCGTGTGATTTGTGATCACTGCGATGGAGAGGGAGTTATGATGGTTGGTAATGGGGAAAAGTTTATGTGTATAAGATGTGCCGGATCGACGACATGTGGATGCGGATTTTGTCGTGGAAGTGGAAGAATATTCAAAAAGATTTCAGCTGAAGCATAAATATTAAGCCCATGGTAGTTTAATTCGTTATCTTGGAAAGCTCATCGATCAATAAAATTACTTCGTTTTCCTCAATTCTCTTCTTTAGATTAACTTCACGCCAATTTTGCTCTATCTACTCGGCTTTTTCTTTCTCCTTCTCCATGTAAATATATCGATCTGTGCTTTCTACCTAAATAAATTTAAAAGCGAACTTTTGAACTTTGAACTTTGAGCTTGACTCGAATTTGGGATATTTTTTCAATAGTTATTAGTGTACGAGGTTAAACAACGGGTCTTCCACCCAAAAATCACAATTCAGATTCTATTAATTTTTATCTTTTCTTTCACATTAAGTTGGAAGTCTTATTAATTAGAATACCACCTTATAAAAGAATGAAAGAAAAAGAAGATGAATGTTAGAAGCCTTAATCTATAATAAACAATAACTTTTTTTAAAAAACGTAAAAGGACATTATTACGCACCCATTGAAAAATGAAAAGAAGTAAACGAAATGCAAATTATCCCTGCTTCTAATCCAAACGAGAAAAAAGCTTCGGAAATACTGTGAGGAGGTTAAATATCAAAGACTACTTTTCTTTTTGAAGTTCGTCCGCTCTTTCTCTCTGAAGAGTCATCGGTAATCTTGCTGCTCTTATTCTCTTTCTGATGTTTAAACTTCTTTTGTTCTTCAGGAGGAGCTATTGCTTCATCTTTTTCATTTTCAACTTTATCTTTTTTATTCTTCCCTTTACCTTTATTTGAACTATTCTTTGGCTTTTCTTGAGTTTCTTCCACAATTTTCGTTTTTGCTGGATGAGAATTCTCCCACTCAACATAAAGATTATGACCATGTACTTCCCAATCTTCAATATTAACCTTAATGTGAGACAATAGGCTATCAGTAAAGGCCTCAGATAATATCCGAGAAGAGGCTAAGCGTTGAACACAAGATTTCACATGACCTTCCATATAAGCAATCTGATTATGGCAATATGATTCAATCTCTAATGAAGGCCCAGCATCATTTGAAGCAGCTTCGTAGCATTCATCAAAATAATTTTTGGCCCAAACTCTAAACGTAACACAACCCTGAACACTTGAACTAACATCAGCTGTTCGAAGGGCGACCATTAAAAAAGCGGTTCTATTACTGTCATTAACGATATCGTAAGTCATCTTTGACGAAAGGGAAGTAGAAGTAGACGACGAAGAAGATGACGAGTTAGAGGAGTCATGAATTAATGATTCTTCAAAACGGAAATAAGCAACTCTTTTTTTATGCGGATCAGCGATATCTGTACATAACACAAGTTCAATGACTAAATTACGAAATTTTACACGTTCTTCTTCTTTCCAATCTTTTAATAGCTCATATCCTTTTTTATTTAACACACCTAATCCGATTGCTAGACTATTCATTTCTGCTACACTTTGATCATTATATAATATAGCATATTTATGCTTCTTCGCAATTAATTCAGAATTTGTTACACCAAAATGATCAACATCATGAATAAGTGCAGCATAAATGACTGATATTTTCTCGATTGTAGTAAAATAATTAGAATATTGTTGCTGAATATTTAACAAATAATGTGCTGCATTAATTAACACATGTGTAGCATGTACAAAAGAATGATAATAATTATTATGATATAAATCAGCAATATAAACCACAATCTTGCGAATAATCACCTCATCAATGTAATTATCACTAAAATAAAGGAAAATATTCACAATTAATTCGGTTAATGATTCTTTTGATTGGTTGTGAATATAATGATCATATAATGTTGACCAATCTGCTTCATTGAAAGGAACTGATTTTTTTGCTTTCTTTTTCGGATTTTCTGTTACTGCAATAGTTTCTGGGTTTTCTTCCTCGGTTGTTGATGCAGTTTTAGCTCCACGCTTTCTTGTTTGTCTTGTTCCATTTTCAACTGCTTCTTGATCCTCAGTCGATGAAGGATGGGAATTTGCTCCTTCAGTGTCCTTGGACTTTCTAGTTTTACGAGACATTTATGATCTACTATTGATTAGTCAACACGGTATTTCCTGCTTCGGGAGAAAAATTGGGATCTGTGAATCCGAATGAAGGTAGATGAGAATTCTTTTGAGAAAGGTTGGAGCTGAATTAATAAAGGAAGTTCTTCGAATCAAATTCTTCAAAAGTTATTCCGCAAAGTGTTAAATAAGTAACTGTTGAAATAATTTTGTCGATTTCAATCGGTGATATCAACTGCCGAATTTCTGGAGGAATTTTGAAGGAAATATTCACAGTAGCGTAAAATAAATAAGTTACCATATTTTTCCGGGAAATTTGAAGGAGTTTTCTGTCTGCATTTGTTATGAAACGTTTTCAACTCTTTTAACAGAGAATGTTGCTTGAATATAATCAAGATACAAATGAGTTAGAGCTTAAAGAGAAGGCTATCGAGTTACGAAGGAGGGTGGCTGGGAGAAAGTTGGAACAATCCCTCTCTGAAGGCGTGTTAGATGCTGATGGAGTTCTACAACTAAGTTTGGTAAACAGAAAGGAGAGGCAAACGCACATGCAAGAGACTGTGGAGATAGTGAATGCCTCTGTCAAGGAAAGAATAGCATTGAATCGGGCAGATCAGCATTTGGTCGCTGTTGGTCAGGTGAAAACTTTAGAAAGAGACATTGCACGTGCTTCGAGGTTGGGAAAGGCCCGGTTTGACGCGTTAGATGATTTAGAAAGGCGTGTCAAACAAATGAGAAGTTTGTTACATAATCCAACATTTCCTACAGTTGATGCTGCGATATCTACTGAGCTACTGGCGAATCCAAAGTTAGTTAAACTTGAGAAACACTTTCAACAATGCCCTATTTGTGACAGAAGAATCCTTGTTCATCTACTAGAAGCACATACAAGAATGTGCTCCACAACTAAAGCAGATAAAGAGAGTGGAAAGGAACCAGAAAAAGAGAAATTAAAGCATGTCTACCATGTCGATGATACTTTAATAACATCATTAGCCACCTTTAAGCCTCATCCCCCTCGTAATTTTCGGGTAATTGGGAAAGGGATTAGTTTTATTGATTGGAAGTGGGATCCCCCAGTCATTGATGGAGGATTAGAAATTACTGAATATGAGATTTCTTATCAAGTTAAACACAGCGAATTCGATTTTAAGAATAATAAATACATCAAATGGGAAGAAGAGAACACTATAACAACTTCGAACTGGTTATTCCGTGAAAATCCTGTATGTCATAAAGGATTCAAAATGTGCAACCTTCGAGCGAATTCCGAATATTCTCATTTCAAAATACGTGCTTTTAATATTCGTGGTTGGTCAGAATGGGAGAAAATGCAAGAAAATGAACAAGATAAAATAATTATGGACAAAGAAATACCTCCAACACAACCGCTATTTGTTACTTGCGACCTTATTACCTCAACTTGTCTTCATTTAAGCTGGTCACCGCCTTTTTTCGATGGAGGCCTTCCAGTGATAGAATATATTGTCTACTACACAGTTGTAGAAATTCTTCATACGGTCACTGATCGTGCAAAGAAAGTCGAGAAACATTTATCTTATCCAACTGAAAGCCCTATTCCGAATACGATAATACGGAATCTTCCAGATAATACAGATATCGTCAATATTTACATATGTGCCAAAAATCAAGCTAGATTAGTGGGTGCTAAAGGTTTATGCCAACAAAAGGTTTGCAAAACAAAAAAGTGCTCCAGATACACACAGTTAAGACGTGAGTTGGACATTTCCATGAGTTCGAATAACCCATGGATCGATTCTGACTTTTTTACTGGAGTAAAGCAACGGTTGAATCGTAACAATCATATTCAAAGACTCAAAGACGAATTAGAAGTCACACCGGTAGATACCTTGGAGGAACAAGAAGCAAACGAATGGACTGTTATAAAAGAAAAGAAAATACTGAAAAAGAAGATGGAGGAGGAAGCCTTGCTGAAGGCGAAGGAAATTGAGATGATGTCTCGCTTAAAGTCTATGGAAGCGCTTTTGAGTGATGAAGAAACTGAAGTTGAAGAGGAAACGAGTGTTGCTTCATCTGTCCAACAGTCTCAACCGTTTGAAGACGAGTATGAGGAAGTCGAAGTGGAGATTCAAGTCCCGATTGATCATGACGAGGCTGGAGATTTCTCTGTGTTGGAGAACGATAACAATAGCAGTATTCCAAAAGACGTCGGGCGATTTTCATCTGTTAAAAGTGGAATATCATCCATCACTTCCTTTAATTCCAAAGATGATGTTGATAGTGTTGCTTTAAATGAACCTCCTTTAGTCCCAGCGCCTGGAATGAAAATAGTTAAAGTTAAACGGAAGGTGAAAAAGCAATCAACAAACAACAATGGTACGACTTCTTCATCTGTCCGGGGTACGATAGGGTTTTCAATGAGAAAAATTCGAAAAAAGAAGAAAGACCAAAAGGCTATAAAAGAGCAGCAGCAGCGTTTACAGGGACAGGGTTTTACCTTTGCTGAACGTCGCACCCATTATCAAAAGAAATTATTATCCTATGATAAGAAAGCTGATTTATTACAACAAGAGAAAATGTACATCGATAAACTTCGAATAGAAAATACCTCCTTAATGCGAAGAAAGGAGAAAATTTTACTTTCTTACCAGTTAGAAAAAGAAAGGTTAAAGAATTACACTGGAAAATCCATTACATCATCTGTGTTGACTGGCGCGGATATGCAATATAAAACACAAGATTATATCGATAAATTAAATTCAGCTTTTGAATTAATCATCACCGACATTGCAAATATTAAGTATCAAATAATTGAAAATGAAAATCGGCGATTACAGATTACACAAGATTTAGTCAAGAACGAAGAGGATAAGAAGGAAAGACTCGCCAAATATAATGAATTTGAATCGCATTATGCAAAAACAATGAAGATTATGCATCGATTAAATTTAGGCCGTCGAAATTCTTTCTCCGGAAAAGATATGGCCAGTGGTATTGTTGGTGGAGAACAAGTCGAGAACGAAAGGATATTGAAGTTATATTTCCGAAAGATATATGAAAATAAGCTACACATGAAGCAATTAAAACAAAGAATTGTAATCATGTTTACGAATTGGCTGCTCAGGTATAAGCGTAACGCATTTAACCGGATGAAATATGGAAAGTTCCACATTAATGATGAGGATTCTTCACTCTTTAATCAGTCTGATAAAGCGGAGCAAGAGGAAGAATTAAGACAGATCTGTAGCGTGGGCGGTGTTCTTTTAAAAAAGGCGATGGATAAACGGATGGAATTACAGGATGAACTACGAGAAGTGATGTCTGAAACTTCAACAATTAAGCAACAATTAACATTACAGAAACTTTCGCAAAGAAATGTTCGTAAACTAAAAGGCAACGACCTATTTTTAACAATGGAAGAAGGTTTAAACCATCATAATTTGTTTCACTATCAAGGTGTTCATATATTGTATGAAGCAAATGCTATGGCTGAAGAGAATAAATTCGAGTTAGCTGCGCGTTTGTACGAAGCTCAAATTATATCAATCCGTTCAAAAGCTGCTCGGGCGTATGAGCAGCTTCCGCGTCAGCTCAAGTCGAAAATGTTTAGAGGAAACATATTAGCGGGCCAAGATATCAAAGTATTATCGATTTGTCATGGTAAACTTGGACAAATGTTTGTGAAAATGGGGGAAATTCCAAGAGGCATTGTTGAGTTCGATCGCCAGTTATCATTAGCGCGAGAAATCAATGATAAATCGGAAGAAGCTGACGCTTTCTATGGTTTAGGGGTCGGATATTTCCATAATTTTGATTATGAGAATGCTTTACGCTATTTGTTGATTGCCCAGGGCTATTTCTTATCAAATCATCGGATTCAAAGATACTATAATTGTTTACAAAGCATCAAAGAATGTTATGTTAAGCTCCACCGAGATGATAAGATTGCAGTCTACGATGAAAAATTGAATAAAACGGAGCAAACAATTCACTCAAAGTTTAAACTGATGCATGAACAATTGAAAGATATGCAACTAAGGCTAGCTCATTCCTCTGCCGAGATTGAACATGTTGTTACAATAGAAAGAACAACTTTCATGGCAATGGAATACAAAAAGTTCATCAAGAACAAAGATGAAGAGTTGGAAGGTCTAAATCAAGAATTATCGAAGCAAGAAGCGGTAATCCATAAAATTGAAGGATTACTTGATGCTATTCAAAAAGAAATGACCGAGGCGCTGGAAACTGATGAATTAGAAATGTGGTCAGAATTGGTTCATGAAACTCCTCAAATTGTTGAAATCGAAGAATTAAAGCAGCGACTGAAACAACGTATTAAAGTTGAGATGGAGGAATTAACACTTCAACGTCAAGTTGAAGCCAAGATATTAGTAAAGATTAGAAATGTGGAAAGTGAAATTGAAGAAAAGCAACAATTGCTATCGCTCGAGGAAGGAAATTTGATGAAACATTCGCGATTTGATAAACCTTTTCGATTGATCGGTTTATGCCTCTCAAATGCCTTAGGGAATGAAGTAACTGGTACCGCCACCGGAGGATATGAAGAATTCGCTGCCGCAGAAGGGAACAATATTCATATGATTGATTACCATAATGGTGAGTTGAACCACATCTTCAGAGGGACTTCAGAAAGTGCAGTTCTATATAATACGGGTAACAGCGCTGAAAATGATCAAAGAGGTCATACTGGAGTTGTTACATGCTTGTTGCATGATGGAGCAATGCTTTTCTCTGGTGGAACTGATGAAAAAATTATTTGCTGGAATACTACTACTCGAGAGAAGCTTCGTACACTCATCGGTCATGAAGGAAGCATTGTTGCTCTCGCAGCGGAAAACAAATATCTTGTTTCTTCAGCTGCTGATGTAACAATGAGATTGTGGTTGAAGAAGACGGGACAGCAGGTTCGTGTGATCTTTGGACATTCTAAAAGTGTACTTACGATTGAAATTGGACTGAAATGGATGCTCACAGGGTCTGCTGATTTCGAGGTGAGAGTATGGAAAATCGAAGAAGTTTCAAGAACAAAAGTTGATGTGGAATCTAATTTGCGTTTACGCGGTCATGAATGTCCCGTAACGTGTGTTCGATATGGAGGCGTTGAAGCGCTATCTGGGGATGCAAAAGGCAGAGTGTTTATTTGGTGGCTCAAAACTGGAACGATTCTCAGAAAGTGTGAAATTCACCAAGGTCCCATCAAATGCATGCAATTTGATGCTGTACATATTGTAACAGGATCCACAGATAATGCAGTCGCTATTACTGATATCGCGTCAGGCGAAGTTCTTCAAACTCTCCGAGGCCATGAAAAGCATGTACTCGCTCTTGCCTTCGACTCTGAGCGAATTCTAAGCGTTGGTGGAGATAACACGGTACGCTATTGGGCATGGGGAAAGAAGAGTGGTCCTCAAGATAAATACCATGTTCTGGAGCCAAATCAAACTTTAGCGATGGTTTCGAAGCAGTTCCAGCTTCCAATTGATCAACTCATGAAATGGAATGGAATTAAGAATAATCGTCATATCTTTACTGGTATGAAATTGATCGTCAAAAAGGGCGATCCAAATCAATTAACTGATGCAGAGAAAGTTGCTCAAGAAAGAGAAATGAGAAAGAATCGTGGATTAGCATTAACAAATAAGAAATTAGCAACAGCAAATATTGAATTAAAAAATGATGAATTAAATCGATTTTCAAATAAAAATTTAATCTCAGATCCTAAATATGCTCGAATACATTCTTTAGCAATGAATATGGATTATTTTTCTTTAGGAAATCGTTTATTTGGTAATGAGAAAAGGAAATTAGAATTATATCCTGATCATACTATGGATAATTCTGATGCTTATTCATTAGCTGCAAGAATTGAATTAGGTATTGAAGAGAAAGCTGATGAATCTATTGTTGGAGGACAGCAAGTATATCTTACTGATGCTCCAACTTCTAAGGCTTCTCGTAGACAAAAAGATTTTAAGTCACATTTAAAGAAAGTTCGTTATTATATTGCACCAGAGAATATGGATGAATGGGGTGAAGTCTCTGATTCCATTGGTGAGGTTATGTTAGATATGATGATAGAATTATCATGTTACGATATTGTCCTTGAACAGAAGCGTGAATTAAGAGATAAACAGAGTGTTATTGGAAGAATCTTTCAATATCAAAATAAGAAGAAAACTGAAACCACTGATGCGAAGAAGGCGAAAAAACATGTATCGAAGGTAAAGTGGGGAAAGAAGAAGAGAAAGAAGAGAGACGGAGTTGATGGAGGAGGTTCTATCACTGCGAGTGAAGAGAGTGGCAGTGTTTTTAGTGGGAATGAGGAGTCTACCACTGACGAAGAAAGAGGAAGAGATGGTGGAAGTGACTCTGAGAATGATGAGAAGATGTTTCATACAATATTGCATAGTCGCGAAGAAATGAAGCCAATCCCAGAGGAAACAGAAGAAGATCAAGATGAACCTTCGAGGAAAAGGAAAGTGAAGCAGCAAGTCCTTGACGAACAAGAGGCAGCCATCACGCAGTACTTTGATGCGATGTTAGAAGAAGAGAAGAAAAACCTTTCGAGTAAAGCAACCTCATCCTCTTCACCACGATCAGATGATCGACAGTCTTTCCTCCCAGCGATATCGACGAGGGAAAAAGCTCTTGAATCCATCAAGGAAGAGGAAGATGTAGCAACCACGTCATCTAAGGAAGTAATTCACTTACCACCAATCCATAAATAAAAGAAATGTTTCTATGTATACATGTAAAATGTAATATCAAAGCAATCAATACATATCTAGAGAAATCATTTTATTTAAATATTGGAAGAAAGACAAAACAAAGAAAAGAAAGAAGCAAATCAATGAATGAAAAGCAAAGAATTATTATTCGCCCAGATAAACAATACCATTTCTATTTCAACATCAATTCGATTTCCATCCATATCAGATCAAAACCTTCAATGCAAACAATTAAATCAAAATTCACAGAAAAGGTATTCGATTGATCACATAAAATGTCTTTAAATTTTCTCCGTTGAAAGTTTCATTTGAGTAATCGTTGATACGATCGCTTGGGGGTATAGTAACCAACACGAAAAGAAAACACATTTCAATAAGGGAGGAAACCTTCTCTCAGCCAAATTAGAAAGGAATGACAAGGGTTTAAAACTCAGTTGAAACAAAAAGAAAAACAAGAAGAGGAATAATCTATTAAGTCCATCACCAAACCCTTTTGAACTAAATTAAAAGCTATTTTGTGTCTATCAAAGTATCTCAACAACAATCTTATTAGAAAGCATCTAATGGATTAAATTTAAATGCTTGTGATTTCGCTTTACCAGTTCCATTATTCCCTGCTGGTGAACTACTAGAACCATTCTTACTCGCACCAGAACCACTACCATGTGCAGAATGTGAATCACCAGTTTCACCGGTAAGAAGATTCCCAACTTTCTTGACAGCACCAGCACCACTTCTCGTAACATTAGTAATACCAGTTAACATTTCATTGCCTGCTGTATCAAATACATCTTTAGTCTTTTTCCCAAATTCATTAAACTTTTCTGTGGTACTACGTGCTAATTTTCTTGGATCAATTGGTTTAATTGGTAAATTAGATGAATTAATATTAATACCTTGTGCATTAATACTAACAGGATTAAATGAACTAACACCTTCTTCAGTATATTCAGCAACTTTTCTTTGATTAGATTTATTTTTAATTGCGGTCCAACGTTTAATAGCATCACGTATTTTACTATTAGCATCTGAATGAATGACTTCAGAATCTTCACGTAAACGTGATAATACATCAATAATATTTAATTCATGCATTTGTTCTTCCATTGAATTAAATTGATTAATTTCACTTTCACGTGATTTTTTCAAGGTTTTGGATAAGTTGTCTAATACATCTAATTGTTCTTTTGCTTCCGTTGCTGAGATTGCTGCAGCAGAATTCATAATCTCTTGCATCGTTGCTTGTGCTTTAATCAATATTCGGCGTCCAATTGCAACAGAACCTGATGTAGTGGTTCCATCAGGGTTAGGTGATGGTGTCTGCGGCTTCGCTGTTAGAAGATCTTGTACTTTCTTTAATGATCGTTGTGCTTCAACTTTAAATTCTGGTTTTCCTGTACGATCACCATGTAATTGTATAAAACGATCAACAGCTTCTAATGATACAGTTAATTTTCTTCGAATATTTTCTAAATGTTTTGGTTCACTGTTCGTACATTTAATCTCTGATAAAGAATTAAATACTTTATTCATATCATCAACATATACATCATAATGTGAACTTTTTGATACAATTTCTTCTCCTTTATGATGTATTAAAATTGCATAAGATATAAAGATTGATGCAACCATTTTTGATTTGGTTATAAAATATTTTCGATCATATTCTGGACCATCACGTGCTGGTTTTAAGCATGGACAAAATCCACCAAAGACCTTTGGTGGTACAATTAAATTTTGATAAGAATAAATGGAATCAGTAAATTTTGGTAATATATCTGGTGATGGTAAATCTTCCATGAAGATTTCACCTTTTTCAGCAAATTTTCTTAATCTTTTACACATAACTGATCCTAATTTAATTATTTCTTCATGTCGTATACCTTTAAATTCATCTTGATTAATTAATTCACTTTCATAAAAGGTTTGATCTTGTGATAATTGATTTAATGCATCAAGGAATTGTTGATATTTATCATTCGTAATGACTTCACCCATTTTTTTTGTTCAATTTGTTCAATTCAAAAAAATTATTTCTATTGTAGGATTGACTATTTTTTCTAGGCTAATTTATTTGTTGTTCTCCTCTGAGAAATGATTGTTGCGTCACTCAATACAGGACGATTAAAATACTCTCTTCTAAAACCGTCAAAAGAAAATTATCTTCGATTTATTACGATCCCTTCTATCTCTCTTGACCTCGTTCACTTGAGTCAATTTGATCAGAAGTCGTAGGAATTGAGTTCTAATCGAGTAATCCTAAGTCAATGATTTCGATCAATTCACATCGCACTCGCGATTGACCAGGTTTCGAATGTTCGAGCTTTCGATTGAGTGGATTGCCCGATGCCCAAGTTCGCCAAGCCCCACAACTTTCCACACAAAACATTTCTTTATCGACATGTTGAGACAAGGAAGTATTCGTCCGTTTCAAAGACTAGCAACTTGGAAAAGCATTGGTCGTGCCAATGTATTGGCTCGAATTGCTCCTTCTTCTATTTTACCAGGGAATGGAATGCAACAGATTGTTAGAAACTTCTCTTTCATGACCTTAACCAGATCGAAGAACTTGGTAACTCAAGTAACAAATTCAATGAAGCCAGTGGTCCCTTTCAACCAGCCAATCAGATTAATTAGTACAAGAAGACGTAGAAGAACGAAGATGAACAATCATAAACTGAAAAAGAGGAGGAAGTTGTTGCGAATGAACACCAAGGCTTCTCGTGGTCGCGTTTAAATTCTTGATCCTTGAGGATTGTTTGTTAGTTAAATATTTAGTGTTCTTTCAAATAGAAACAGACACTAATCAAATCTTTTATAATTTAACAATGAAAGTCTTTCTTCATTTTCTTCTCTTTGTTACTTTTTTTTCTGATTTCAAGTTAAATACAGCAATAGCTTGATACGAAAACAACACATATGGCTGTGAAAGGAGATTGTCGAAAAAAAAAATAAATAAATAAAAAGCAACTACACTAAGTCAACGCACGAGATAACAACATCAAGAATAAACGAAGGAAACTTCAGTACTTCAGTGCTAAGCAAATGGTAAAAAGAAGTGACACCTCATCGAGATCGAAAATTTATCAAATTTCAGAAATTCTCAGTGCGCTCAAATTAACTTGAACAAAAAACTATAAGAAATTGAAATTAGTGAGTTTGAGGTGCCCCACGCCTCGTGCATCAGCTAAGAATAGATTGAACGTGATAGCTGACGCGGCCTGAGAATAAATTCGACAGAATAATATGAGCACTACTTTGATGGCGCTGTGTCGATAATATTGCGGATAGAAAGGATATTGATAACTAAAGGTCTTGAAGTAACTCAGGAGAATTGCTTGATAGCGCGATCAGAATAACTTTACGCATAATATTGTGGTGTCTTTATTCGATTAAGGTCCCTCTCTTCTTAAAATTGCTCGAAAACAGATGATAAAGACGGTTGCACATCATCCAGTAAGGATTGAATCTCTACCTGAGGTTGAAGATCTACCGGATAACCTCTGTGACTTTCCAATTCATCCCAAGATATACCTAATATTTTAAAGTCAATCAAAGATTGGAAGACAGTGTAACAAGTCCTTACCAGAAAAGAAGGAGGATTCACGGATCGCTTCTTCATTACGATAGCCAGCTCGGTCACTTAATTCAAACTGCAGCACATCCACAATTAAAGTTCGAGCATCTCCTCTTGTCTTTTGAGAAAATTGGAGTCTGGATGGACGATAGGCTGTAATAGCTTTGAAGATAGAAGTTTCATCTGTTTCTGAAGTGCCAAAAGGGGAGGATCCTTCGAACATTTCATACAAAAGAATACCAAACGACCAAAGATCCACACTATAATCATATCCTTGTTGTGTAACAATTTCGGGGGCAAAGTAAAGAGGATCTCCACAAATTGTGAAGCAATAGGAGCCTTCCATTCGACGAGCAAATCGGAAATCAGCCAACTACGAAATAAGACGAATCAAATAAGATTTTATACAATCATCATTGGCTTACCTTTAATGTACCACCTTTGGTGATAAACAAAGAGTTACCGTTGATTAATCGATGAATTAATCCTAAACTATGAACTTTACAAATGGCGCTGTAGACGCAAGCAGCATAATAAGGCTTAGCGTCATCGTTAATTGCCTTCTCCTGAACTGCTAAGGCTAAATCGCACACAAAGTGGTCTTTGAAAACAATATTCACCCATTTTTCATCTTGGAAGGTTGCAATAACGGTTGGTAAACCAATTTTTCTTGAACTAATATTACTAATAACAGTCAAACAATTTCTTTCCTGAAGAACAAGTTTGTCCCTCCTGCTTTTCACGGCTTTACTCTTTGAGTATGTCCTCACAGTGTAAAGAGCGTTGCTTTCATTATCTAAGAAATTTCCTGAGTATCCAAACTCTCCAATTAACGCTATTGGAGATTCTAAAGTATACTGATGAAGATTTTTCACACGGCGAGTGACTAAATTTTCTGGTAAAGCAAAAGCAGATTTAATTGCTTGCAATCGTTTTCCTTTCGATTTCTTTTTTAAGACTGTTTCTTTTAATGACATGGATCTCACTTCTCCTAAAATTTCGAGATAGATATTCTTCGGAATACAAGATAACTTTACATTATTCTCAGCAATTGCTGAACTAAACTTCGGTCCAATTTCTGCAACTGAAATATAGGACAATTCTGCTCTTAATTGTTTCTTTTTCCCTTCTTCTTTAGGGGTTAGACCAACAATTCCAGTGATTACTATACAAATGGACCATGAAGTTCCATTCGCAGACCCTTCATCAACAATTAAATCACCTTTCTTAAAGTTTATTTCTTTCGAATTAATACAAAGACGATGGATCTCCGGTAAAGATAGTTCATTAATGACTGGGATTGTTTGGTAAACATCTAATAAACCCTCTGACTTTCCTTTCATCATCACTGCACGGAAAGCTGCACGACCGAGACACCACAATGATCCTTTCGAGGTCGCTATAACAGAAGCGCCACGAGGCTTTCCGTACATCAGACTTAATTCACCGAATGCTGATCCTGGTTCATTATATGAAAAGATTTGTTGGTCTATCCCAGCTTCATCTTTTTTCAAGACGATATAAGTTCCGCTGAAATTGATTTTGATTAGCAAGTGAATTTATGAAATAGAGAAGAAGTGGATTCTTACCTATCAACAATATACATTTCATCGCCCTGATCACCTTCACGAATAATAACCTCGTCTTTCTTTACTTCTTTTAAGTGCATAACAGCGTAAATTAAATCCTTTTGTAAGGGCGATAATTTTTGAAACATAAAACTGGTACTCAACATCTCTGAAATTCTTGCAACTTCTTCCTCAGACTAGCACGCACAATAAGCCGCTGTTATGACGAAAAAGAGAGATTCACATACCTTGTTATTCTCAATATTACTGAAGTCAAAGACTGTACTTTCTTCCTTATTCCAGTCTTCGGCAATATCTTTTCGCTTGTTTTTACTCATAACCTTTCGTACTGGACGATTGTTTTCTTTAAAGTCCATATTAGACATTCCTCGAGATAAACTCAACATTCGCCCAAGTTCTGGATGAGGTGCTGACTTATTTGGGTTCTTTTGAGTGATTCCATCAAAAGTTATAATTATAATCGAAATGTCATCCGTGCGATCATCATAAGTCAACCAGAGACGATATGCCTCGGCAACAACTTGCTTCGCTGCTTCAACTTTATTTGGATATTTCGCAATCATATCAACCACATTCTGAGAAGTAATAAACTCAAACACGCCATCAGAGGCGACGACAGCAAATCGGTCCTTCGGAGTGATTTGCCATTCTAGGATTTCTGGTTCTGCTGTTACACCAACTTCCTTCGCCACTGCATCACCAATCGAACGACTAAATGCACATCCAGGCTTTTCTAGTGTTGCATCCCAAACACGTGGAGGGTCCCCACCCTCATCAATTTCTTCTCCAAGATCAGTACCAAAGTTCTCGTGGATAGGCTCATTTCCTTCAATTTGATCCATTGTCATGATTTTAGCTCCCTAAATTAAAGAATGAAGAATTATCAAGTATCAATAATTACAAACTTACAGCTTTCTTTAGTCTTTCTCTTTCGTCCTTGCGGTATGGAGTTTGATCGATGGAGAGAGGAGAATATTTTAATTTTCCATCGACTTCAGTAGCGATGATTGCCCGAGAGTCTCCAACATTAGCAATCAGCAGTTTGTCTCCTTTCTGTAAAATAGTTACACCCGTCGTACCGCTCAAGGAATCATCAATTCTGGAGCTATGCAATCCAAAATTGGTATCTAAGAAGGCTCTAGTGTAAATATCTTGCATTTTAGCACCATCCAAAGCATCTACCCCACCATTATTCTTTAGATGAGAAACAAGATTATCACCAAATTGATCAGCTGCATAAAATGAACAGTAATCACCAAATTCACCATGACCATCAAAGATACCATACAAATTGCATGATTTTTCACCCATAATACTCTCGCACACTAAATAACTATCCTGATTAGCCTTCCCTAATGCATTAGGATAATATCCTTTCTGAGAAACATAACAATAATTGCTTGTGTAATCATAAATCTGCCCAGTAATCGAGAGTTTCTTCACATCGCTGCAATGATCAAGACGAACTTGAGAACATTGCTTGTTGGTTATTTTTGTAAATTCAGATTTCTTTGCCTCTTTTCCAACAGGACTTCTTGAACTAACTTGTGATTTTTGCGCATTTAAAGGTGCTGGTGGTACAGCAACGGGTCCATCAGTCTTAGTTATAAGAGGCGTTGCTTCGGGAACAGATGCACCACACCCCATCTATACTTTTCGAATTTGCGAATGAGAACTTTCGCAAAGTCGAACAAAAGAAATCAAAAGTTTAAGGTATTGAGCAACAGTATCTCGGAATCGTTACTTTGAAGGATTAATTGGCCCTAAGAGAATGGCAAATTTTGTTATCGTTATTTTTCGTTAATGAAACGACCGCCAACAATTCCACGAAAATCCGAAAATCCAAAAAGTTTTAAAATCAAATTTTAAACTTTCGAATTATCAACACAACAGAGAAACTCTCCAAAATTTCGCTTGATTGTACTGCAATTTCGACTTTATCTGAGTTGCGAGAGGATAATGGAACGATCTCGAAGAACGAAAGTATCAAAGTTTGATTTGAGTGAGCTACAGGAGGCACGTGAAAAGGGAGTTTCTCGCTTGGATCAGTTGGAGGTACTTCAGCGATTGGGCTAAAATTTTGACTAAATTTTATTTTCAGCTTGATGACGATGACGCCGTTTACGATGTTGTTGATGAAGATAAATACGCTCAGATTGTTGAAGAGCGTCGAAAAGGAGGAGATTTTGTTGTTGATGATGGTAGGAGTAGGCTAATTCAATGCTTGGAATAACAGTTTCCTAGATGGTCTCGGATATTACGACGACGGAGAGGAAGTCTTAGGTATCGCTGAAGAAGGTTTTGATGGTAATGTTTTCCTAAATTTCTTCCCGATCACTGGTTCATCTATGTCCAGGGAAAAAGAGGCTATCTGACACTAAAGCTGATAACAGCATAAGTCGAAAAGCTCGAAAATTAGCTGAGGACTCTTCCGCCCAAAGGAATACTATTTTAAAGCATGTGCAGCCTGGTGTATCTTCCTTTATGCCCCGACCTGTGATTAAGGAGAAAACTGGTAAGAAATCATCTGTAGGTTGAGAGTGATTCTTATAGATTCATAGCTCCTTCATTGCTCGATATTGATGCCTTACTCGAGGGAAATAAAAGCTCTGGAGCTAAATCTGGTACCTCTCTGCTTCCTGGCGGTATGAGACCTCCCATGTTTCAATCGAGACGACCAATGGTTCAGTTACCATCGTTTCGAGATATTCCACTAACTCCAGAAGTTTATGAGGGGCATGATGTAGCTAATGACCCCAATGAGAATGTCATGGAAGTTGAAGTTTCTCAGAGTCCAGATGTTTCTGATATTCAAGAAAATGTCTCTGGTGAGGTAGTTAAAGAGGAAGTTCAGAAAATCTCATTGACAAAGACCACTAAACGCCTTCGTGTATCGGCACCAATAGTAACCCCAAAGGTTGAAGTTCAGCTGGATAAGTTCCAGGCGGCGACTATTAAAGACAATGCAACAGCTAACATGCCAGCTTTCGTCGAGGCAGAGTTCGCGCCAACTCAATCAGCAGAGACTGCATCTCGAATCGACCCAAATTTATTTATGAGAACAGACCCTACAGATCCTCAGGAGAGTTTAGTTGATATGTTTTGGATCGATGCCACTGAAATTAACGGTGATTTATTCTTATTTGGGAAGATTCTTGTTGGAAAGAAAGAGGATTCTGTTCATCAAAAAAAATTTGTCTCCGCTTGTATCCAGGTTACAGGTTGTGAGCGGAATCTTTTTGTGCTACCTAAAGCAGTATCTGGTGAATTTAATGCTGACGGAAGTCCTAGGACTTTTCCACCTATGGAGATTTACAAAGAAATTCATGAATTACTACTTAAGCTGCCCGACCAAAAGCACGGCAGCAGCGGAGGTGGTCAGCTATTTAAATGTAAACCTGTGAAGCGAAAGTATGCATTTGAGCATGGAGATGTCCCACGACAGGAAACGGAGTACCTTAAAGTGGTTTACTCTGCGAAGCGTGGTATTCCTTCCGTCGAACAGTGCGCTAATGGAAGAACGTATGCTCGGATCTTTGGAACATCCTCGAATGCTTTGGAATTGTTCTTGTTAAAGCGTGGCTTAATGGGTCCTTGTTGGATCACGATTAAGAATGCAAAGTTAGTAAATGAGCCAAAATCATGGTGCAAACTCGAGTTCACTGTCGATAACCCTAAATTAGTTAAGAGATATGGCGCTGCGGAGAAAGCGAAGAAAACTTCGGTCGGGACGGTAACAGCCGGGAAAATTAAAGAAGAGGTAGCTCCTCTGCCAGTTCCTCCTGTAACGACTTTAGCATTCAGCATTCGCACTGCTGTCAACCCTTCCACCCATGTACATGAGATAATTGCTATCTCCGGTGTAATTCACACGAGGGTCGCTCTGGAAGCAGATACTGAGGTCAATACTTCCATGATGAAGCGTTTCACCTTCGTTCGACAGTTAGGTATCTCTTGTGGCCCAAATTACGCGCAATCTTTCCCGCATGACATTCAAATGGAGGTGAAGAAACACCAAGAAATGGCTGTTCAGACCTTCCCGAATGAGCGAGCTTTGCTCAGTATGTTTTTCGTAAAAATGCAACAAGAGGATCCTGATATTTTTGTTTCTCATAATCTCCTTGGTTTTGAGATGGATGTAGTCTTAAACCGTGCTGTCGCAAATAAGATTTCAAATTGGAGTCTTTTAGGACGACTGCGAAAAGCAAAGCCACCGAAGTCGATCAGTGAGAGAGATTCCTTTTCCGGTCGGCTCATGTGCGATACTTATAAAGCAGCAAAGGAATTCTTACGAGAGACTAACTATGGCTTAACAAGCCTTGCTGCCTCGCAGTTAAAGGTATATGATCGTCAAGAGATTGATCCAATTGATGTTCCTAAATATTTTTCAACTGCTCAAGATATAGCGTCACTTTGCTTTCATACTTACCGAGACGCATGGATGGTGTTTCAATTAATGCTAAAACTACAAGTCATTCCTCTAACGAAGCAATTAACGTGTTTATCAGGGAATTTGTGGTCAAGAACAATGAGAGGTGCGCGCGCCGAGCGAATTGAATATCTTTTATTGCACGAGTTCCACGCACAAAAGTTCATTTTACCAGAAAAGAAGCTTTCTGAGTTTGCGCAGAATAGTGCTAATAACAAGAAAAAGCAACATCAAATGAATGAAGAAGATGGGGATGGAGATGAAGATCAACAGTTGAAGGTCGGTGGACTTTCGCGGAAGCGTGCTAAAGCGGCTTATGTTGGTGGTTTAGTGTTAGAACCGAAGAAGGGACTCTATGATTCTTACATTCTCCTGTTGGATTTCAACTCCCTTTATCCTTCGATTATACAAGAGTACAATCTTTGTTTCACCACTGTCAACTGGCCACAATATATGGGAAATTCCGCCGCGACTAACCCTGTTGCTTCTCTCGAAAACAAGGGAGGGAAGACTAAGAAAAATAAGGCAAAGAAAGATGAGAATGGTGAGAAAGATGGGGAATATGTAAGTGATGAAGAAGATGAATCAGAGGAGGAAGATGGAAATGGTGAAAATCCCCTAAACAACGGAATTCCGCCATTACCAGATACATCAACGCCTGGCATTCTTCCGAGAGTGATTAAAACACTTGTTGACCGGCGTCGTGAAGTCAAAAGGTTGTTGAAAGACGAGAAAAGCGCAGCTAAGCGGCAAGAGCTGGATATTCGTCAAAAAGCACTTAAACTTACAGCGAACTCGATGTACGGTTGTTTGGGCTTTTCTTTCTCTCGGTTTTATGCTCGTCCGATTGCTGCTCTGGTTACAGCTAAAGGACGTGAGGCGTTACAAAAGACTGTTGATTTAGCTACCAGACAAATGTCTCTCGATGTTATTTATGGTGATACTGACTCTGTTATGATTAATACAAATTGTCAAGATCTTGCCATGGTCAAGAGCATTGGAATGAAGGTGAAAGCTGCAGTCAATCAAAACTATAAATCTTTAGAATTAGACTTAGATGGGATTTTTAGATCAATGCTGTTGTTAAAAAAGAAGAAATATGCAGCATTAGTTGTTCACGAACAACCTGATGGGACCGTCGCATATGAGA
>VFQN01000531.1_pt1 | contig 70330 bp, 69 predicted proteins | sample 3512371 | NCBI WGS metagenome assembly VFQN01 (sample SAMN10412370, study PRJNA504923) | tailings metagenome | isolation source: Replicate 2 from Balatoc abandoned mine | place: Philippines: Itogon, Benguet | collected 2017-08-28 | reverse complement strand
CCACGACGGTGGTCGTCAGCGGCACCGTCGCCGCAGAGATCGCCGTCGTGTCGCCATTCGTCGACACGTCCGACGATGCCGAGAACGCCACCGGGTTGTTGCTCGTGTTCGAGCCGTCGATCAGGCGCACCGTCAGGCCACCCGGCGTGCCGTTCCACTGCGGCTCCGGCACGAAGCGCAGCGACGCCGTCGACGGCAGGATCAAGGCCGTCGTGTCGCCCAGGCCCGTCCGCGGGACGTCGACCCAGGTCGTGCCGTCCAGCGTGTACTGCCAGTTGCCCTGCGCCGCCGTCGCGTCATTGGCGGTGATCGCGATACCCGCCAGCGTGTTCGCCGACGAGCTACCCGTCACCGTATCGCGCGTATCGTCGAAGCTCGGCGTGAACAGCTCCGTTACCGTCTTGCTCGGCGCCGTCGTGGTATCGGTGTCTTCCGGCATCGACGGGAACGTCACCGTGCCCGAAGCCACCGGCGCATCGTTCACCGGCGGCGTAACTGTGCCGATGGCAATCGTGCCGGCAGACCACTGGCTGGTGCCACCGACGGCGCCCAGGTTCTGTGCGCCCGTCGTCGGCAAGCCGGTGTCGCCATCCGAGACGCGTGCCGTCAGCGCGCCCGGCGCGCCGTTCCAGTCGCCGTTCGGCGCAAAGCGCAGCGTTGCCGTGTTCGGCAGGACGATCGCATTGGCGTCGCTGAGGCCGGTGTTGGGGATGTCGACCCAGGTCGTCCCGCCATCGGTCGAGTACTGCCACGTGCCCTGCGCCGCCGTCGAGGCGTTGCCGGTGATGGCGATACCAGCCGACGGCGTGCCCGTCGACCCACTCGGGATCGTGTCGGTACCGTCGGTGTAGCTGACCGTGCCCTGTCCAAGGAGGGTCGAGACCGACGTACCCGTCGCACTCGGCGTGTCCTCGTTGTTGGGCGGCACCGTCGCCGTCCCGCTCACCACCGGCGCATCGTTCACTGCCACGACGGTGGTCGTCAGCGGCACCGTCGCCGCAGAGATCGCCGTCGTGTCGCCGTTCGTCGACACGTCCGACGACGCCGAGAAGGCCACCGGATTGTTGCTCGTGTTCGAGCCGTCGATCAGGCGCACCGTCAGGCCGCCCGGCGTGCCGTTCCACTGCGGCTCCGGCACGAAGCGCAGCGACGCCGTCGACGGCAGGATCAAGGCCGTCGTGTCGCCCAGGCCCGTCCGCGGGACGTCGACCCAGGTCGTGCCGTCCAGCGTGTACTGCCAGTTGCCCTGCGCCGCCGTCGCGTCATTGGCGGTGATCGCGATACCCGCCAGCGTGTTCGCCGACGAGCCACCCGTCACCGTGTCGCGCGTATCGTCGAAGCTCGGCCCGAACAGGCTCGACACCGTCTGACCCGGCGGCGTCGCGTCTTCGTTGACCGACGGGAACGTTACCGTACCCGTCGCAACCGGTGCATCGTTGACCGGAGCGGTGACCGTGCCGATGGCGATCGTGTCGTTCGACCACTGGCTGGTGCCACCGACCGCGCCCAGGTTCTGCGCGCCCGTCGCCGGCAGACCGGTCGTGCCGTCCGAGATGCGCGCCGTCAGCCCGCCCGGCGTGCCGTTCCAGTCGCCGTTCGGCACGAACCGCAGCGACGCCGTCGCCGGGATCACGATCGCATTCGTGTCGCCAAGGCCCGTCCGCGGGATATCCACCCACGTCGTGCCGTCGGTCGTGTACTGCCACGTCCCCTGCGCCGCCGTCGAGGCGTTGCCGGTGATCGCCAGCCCAGCCGCCGGCGTGCCCGTCGAGCCGCTCGGAATCGTGTCCGTGCCGTCGCTGTAGCTCACCTGCGTCAGTACGTTGGCAACCGTCGCGCCCGTCGAAGCATCCTCGGTGCTCGGGATCGTCGCCGTCCCGCTCACCACGGGGGCATCGTTCACCGCCGTAACCGTCGTCGTCAGCGGCACCGTCGCCGCAGAGATCGCCGTCGTGTTGCCGTTGGTCGACACATCCGACGAAGCCGAGAACGCCACCGGGTTGTTGCTCGTGTTCGAGCCGTCGATCAGACGCACCGTCAGGCCGCCCGGCGTGCCGTTCCACTGCGGCTCCGGCACGAAGCGCAGCGACGCCGTCGACGGCAGGATCAACGCCGTCGTGTCGCCCAGGCCCGTCCGCGGGACATCGACCCAGGTCGTGCCGTCGGTCGTGTATTGCCAGTTACCCTGTGCCGCCGTCGCCGCGTTCGCGGTGATGGCGATGCCGGCCAGCGTGTTGGCCGACGAGCCGCCCGCCACCGTGTCGCGCGTGTCGTTGAAGGTCGGCGTGAACAGGCTCGACACCGTCTGACCCGGCGGCGTCGCGTCTTCGTTGACCGACGGGAACGTCACCGTGCCCGAAGCCACCGGTGCGTCGTTCACCGCATCGACCGTCAGCGACACCGTATCGACGGCCGACGAATAGGCACTGGCCGCCGTATTGATGCCGGCGCCGAAGCCGCTATTGCCGATGTTGGCCAAAGTGCCGTTGGCGATCGGCGTCGTCGGGCTGAACTGGTCCCACGCTCGGATGGTGAGCGCCGTCGGGACCGTTCCGTTCCAATCCGTCGTCTTGGGCTGGAAGTAGATCCGCGTGTTGCCATCAGCCACGAGATGGAGCGCATTGGCGTTCGAGATCGCCGTCAGGCTGCTCGACGCGAACTGGGACCAGTTGTTGCCGCCATCGGTCGAGTACCACCAGCTGCCTTGCGTGGTATCTGCCGTGGTGATCGCCATGCCCGCAATCGACGGGGTGGTCGAGGGGCCGTCCGGATCGGTGACGTTGCTCGGCCCGGTGCCGTTGCCGATCAGGGTCGAGGCCAGGAAGCCGACGGCGCCCGTCGGCGCACCGAGATTGTCTTCGGTCTGGTGCGGCAGCGTCAGGTTGACGTCCGCCAGCACGGGCGAATCATTCGCGCGTGCCACGGTGACGGTCGCGAGATTACCGTTGATTACCGAGGTGTCGGTCGCCGTGGCGCTGAACGTCACCGTACGCGTGCCGGTGTTCGGCGTATCGCTGGCGTCGTGATAGGTGACAGCACGCAGGGCAGCCTGCCATTGCGCTGTGGTCGCCGAGCCGCCGGCGGAGGTCAGCGTCATCGTGCCGGCCGCAGCGTTCCATACGCCGGCGATGTTGCCCATGCCGACATTGGCGAAGGACAGCACGTCCTCGCCGTTCTGATAGCCGCCGGAGATGGTCAACACGATCTGCGTGAACTGATCGTTGACCAGCGTCAGGTTCGGCACGAGCGCGACGGCGCTGCCCGAGGCCGCCGCATTGTTCGGCTCCTGGAAGGCGGCCCCAACCGACGCCGGTGCGATTTCGATACGGACCTGTGCCGCAGGGCTGGTCATCTCACCGCCAGTACCCTGGAAGCGATTGCCGTCGATCGTGCCAGTCTGGGTGTTGTTGTCCCTCAGCGTGGCGTCGATTGTGATGCTGCTGTCGAGAGTGTGCGCGTTGCCCGTGAACGCATAGGTGACGTTGTTCAGAACATCGCGCACGGACGTCGCATTCGTGCCCGCCGCGAACGTGACCGAGAGCGTGCCGCCGGTCATCGTGTAGGTGCCGATCGTCACGCCGTTGAACACGACGTTGCCGCCGCTGAAGAAGAGCCCGGTGCTCCCGTCGCCCGCGCCGCCAAAAAGATCTCCAGCGTTTGCACCACCGTTTCGGACCAGGGTCAGGACGGTGTTGCCATAGTCGCCGATGCCGTTGGTCACCAGAGAATCGAGCTGGGTATCGGCAACTCCGGTGCTGCCGGTGCTCAACCCGACGGCCGAACCGCCGATCGTGTACTGGGCGGCGCCGGCAGCCGTATTGTTGCCCCAGGTCGAGATGACAGGAGCCGTATCGGCCAGACGGTAGCCGAAGTTCACCCCCGTGATCGCCGTCACACCGCTGGCCGTGACCGTATAAAGCGCGTCGCCAGCAATGAGGCCGCTCTCAGTATGCTTGAACAGCACGCCGGCCGTGCCGTCCGTCGAGTAAACGAGCGTCTCGTTACCGCCGCCGGTCGAAGACGAGGTCGTCGTCAACGGAGCCGACACATTCGTCGAGACGTTGGTCGGCAGGAGGAACGAGTAGGCGCCGTTCACATCGGTAGTCGTCGTCGACGTGCCGGTGATCCAGGCTCCTGTCAGGGTGACGCCCTGCAGCCGCGTGTCGGATGCCGAGTTCGGTCCAAGGTCCTGACCGTTCAGCGCCGAGCCGACGTCGTTCCAGACGTTGCCCTGCACCAGGCCGAGGCCGATGGACGCATTCGCCGCATAGTCGTTGATGCCGCCAGAACCATTGCGCTCGCCCGTAGCGGCGCCCGACGTGCCGATGCCATCGCCGTCGTAGGCCGTGCCGTGGAAATTGCCGGCCGTAATGAACCCATTGGTGTCGTCGAGCGACGCATAGGTCACCGTCGCCGTGGCATCCGCGACCGACTGGGACCGGTCGATCACCGTCGTCGTATAGGTGAAGCTCTTCGACCCGCCGACCCCGAGAGTCATCGAGGCCAGCAGCGCGCTCGTACCATCTCCGGAAGAGATGAACAGGTCGTCGGCCGATCCAGACTCCGTGAGACCGCTGATCGCGCTCTGGTTGCCGGCAAGAGTATCGTTGAGGTTGACGTTATAGGCAGTCGTATTGCCGTTGTTGGTGAGCGTGACCTTCCACTTCACTTCACCAGTCGCCTGATTGATCGACTCGACGACCTTGGTGATGCTGACGTTGGGCTCCCGCACCGTCACCACGGTGTTCGCGGATGTCGCGGAGCCTACCGCGGCGAACGTATTGAGGGTGGTGCCACTCTGATTGGCAGCGCTGTTCAGGACGACCGCCGTGAACTCCACAATGGCGTAGTTCTTGACACCTGAATTGGCATTGTTCTGAACGGTGCCGAGGCTGAAGGTGACATCGCCACCATTGCCCACGCCGCCGGTAATAGCAGCGCCGGTCAGAGGCGTGGTCAAATCGTAGGTCGCAGGATTGAAACCGCCGGCGCTGCTGTTGGCTTGAATCCCTGCGATGTTGCCGGCCGGATCGACGACGGACGAAATCATCGAGCCATTGGCGCTCGCCAAGACGACCTCGGCACCGCCGACGTACTGCAAGCCGCTGGGAATGTTGACGACGATATTGACGTTGTTGTTGAGGCCCGTGGGAATTTCCACATAGACCCTCATCCGCACCAGCTCGCCGGGAACCACGTCGGCGGTTGTCGCCGGGCTCGCGGGTGTGGGCGGAGTCGTGTCAGTGCCATTCGACTCGTCGACGATCACCAGGACCGGCGTAAACACGCCCGTCGTTACCTCCTTCGAAGTCGTCGTCGTATAGGCGCGCTCGCCCGTCACGGTGCCTGGCATCGAGGTGTAGGTGCCGGGCGCGTTCGAGGTCTTGACCTCCAGCGACGTATTCGCCGCCAGATCATTGTTGACCGTCGCCTGGAACGTAAAGGTCGCCGATGCACCTACCGCCAGTCGCTGGATCGAGACCGTATGAGCGACGTCGTTGATCACCACTCCGGTGACCGTACCGGTCGATCCAGTAAAGGTCAGCGTACCCGTCGACCAGGAGAGCCCCGACGGCAGCACGATCGTGTCGAAGAAGTCCTCGGCCGGCGCCGTCGCTGTGCTGCTGTTGGTCACAGTGAAGGTGTAGGTCAGCGTCTGGCCGCTATGGACGACGTTGTCAGGATCATCGACCGTGATGGTCTCGGTGACGCTAGGATCGCGCTCTGTCGCCGTGGCGGTACCGTCCAGCGTGTGATTATCCCAGTTCAGCGTGCCGGTGTTGGGCAGCGTCGAATTGTTACCGACGGTACCATCATTGGCGACCTTTGCCGTGACGGTGAAGGTGACCGTGCCGTTGGCATCGACATTGGCGTTCTTGATGTCGCCGAAGTTGGCCGTGACGGTCCGCGTCCCGGCGTTGTAGTTGAGCGTCAGCGTGCCGTCGGCCGTCACGTTCGTTCCGAGCGTGACGCTGCCCATGACGACGTCAGTCAGGTACTGCGGCAGCACGTCCGTAAATGTCACATTGTCCATCTGCCCTTCGGGAAGGGTGATGGTGAAGGTGTAGGTGATCGTCTCGCCGACGACGACGTTGTTGCCGGTCGTGTTGGGGTTGTCGGTGCTCGAAATGACCTTGGTGAAGCTGGCGTTGTTGGTGGCGACGGTCGCACCGTCGGTGATGCTGGAGGCGTTGCCGCCGACCGGCGTGGTACCGCTGACGAAGCCAGGGCCACCATTGGCGCCCGACCAGTTCAGGATCGAACCGGCCAAGGCGAGCGTCGTGCCGACCGCCTGCGTGTCGGTGAGCTTCAGATCGTAGGTGACGTAGAGGATGTCGTTATTGGCAGCGTCGCCCGCACCTTGGAGCACGACCGAATTCTGCGTGCCGTCGCCGCCATGGATCTGGATACCCGTAGCCGAGAAGAACTGGGCTGTGGTGCCGGTGAAGGCCAGCACCGTACCATCGCCGCGCGTGATCTTGAGATTCGTGACGTCGGTCGCGCTGTAACCGGACGGCAGGGTGCCGCGCACGATGACGTCGTACGCCACGCCATGGCCGGTATTCTCGACGGTCTGCACGACGCGCACGGAATCGCGGCCGTCGGCGCCCGAGACGTTCTGGTTGAGGGCGTCGTTGCCCGTGATCGTGCTGGGAATCGTGCCGATGAAAACGTTGCCGTTCCCGGAGGGCTGGAACACCGTCGTCGGGTTCGCGTTGCCGGTTCCGTCGCCAGTATAGGCCGCGCCGCCCTCGGTCGTGCCGGTATTGCCGACCAGCGAGACGACGCCGGTCTTCGTAATCAGGCTCGGCTCCAGCATGGTCTGCTGGCGGATCGCAGTGTCGGAGACGTTGGTCCCGGAGGCGCTAGTGTAGGACGCCTGTGCCTGGCTCGTCAGCGCGAGCCCGTCGGCGAAGGGCTGATCCGATGCCCGCACGGTGAACTGTACCGTGACCTTCTGGCTGCCGGCATTGGTCGTGCTGTCGTAGGTGCCAAAGTTGAAGCTGATGGCATTGCCGACCGTGTCGACGGTGGCAGTCGGCGTGACGCCCGACGGATCGCTGAGCACCGTGAACGTGTTAACGTCGGTGCCGTTGCCGGCCGTCATCGTCGTCAGATTGTAGACCGGCAGCGGCAGGAAGGCCTTGAGGTCGAGATTGCCGTAGTCGCCCTGCGTCAGATCGTAGGTCACCGTATAGGTGACGAGTTCTCCGGCCTGCACCTTCACCGGGTCACCAGGGTTGATGACCGTGCTGCCGACCTTGGTGATCTCCATCTTGAGGTCGCCGTTCACCACCCGATTGATGACGCCCGAGCTGTCGGACTCATCGACGGCCGTGGAGCCTGGCACATGGCTGGTGACCTTGCCGGAACCCGTGACGGTGTTGGTCGTCTGATCGCTCTCGCGCAGGCTCGCGCCGCCGTTGATGTCGGTATAGCGATCGAGCACCTGGGCATAGAAGGTGACCGTTCCTTCGGTGCCGTTCACCGTGCCCTGAAGCACCGAATCGCCACCGGGCTGCGCGCCCAGCAGGCCACCGACATCGAAGCTGATCACGGTCTCGCCGTTGGCATTGCGCGCGACATAGTTCCAGAAGGCGGCCGTACCGGACGTCGCCACGGTCTGACCGTTGTCGGTCGTCATGCCATCGGCGATCGCACCGAAATTGATGTCGACGGCCGTCCCACCGTTGCGGATGACACTCAGCACGGGCGACATGCCCGGCAGCAGAGTCATGCCGTCGCCCAGGATGTCTTCGAGCTTGAGCTGGCTCAGGTCGAAATAGTCAGAGACCTGGAACTTGATCGTGTACTTCACGACGTCGCCCGGCGAGAAGCCGGTCGCGGCCGTATCGGAGACGATGGCGCTCTCGACCTGGACGGCCAGCGACTTAGCCGTAAAGGTCGGATCGACGCTGTTGCCGCTGCCACTGACCGCCTTGGGGCCAACATCGAAAGAGCCGGCGGCGGGCGTCCAGCCGTTCGCGGTGTAGGTGTAGGTCGGGCTTAGATTGATCGGCTCGGGATCGCCGGTGCCGGGCGCAATGATCTGGCCGCCGCCGACCGCGGTCTGCGGCACAAAGATCGGAATATCGATCGTCTGCTGCGCCGAAAGCGAGGCAAAGCGCACCGTAAGCGTGCCGCCCGGGCCGCTGCTCGACGGCGTGACTTCCGCAACACCGCCGCCGCTGATGGCGATGGTACCGCCCGTCCACTGCACGTCGTTCGGAAGCTGCAAAGTAAAGGCGAGGTTGTTGATCGGCTGGCCACTGACAGCGGGCGCCGGCTCGAGCGTGACGCGATACATGCCAGGATGGCTCGAACCGGTGGCGGTCTCGCCCTCGCCCGGCTCGGTGCTGACCTCGGCCTTCACGTTGAGCAGTTTGACGTTGAGGCTCGACGTCGCGCTGGCTCCGAGGATCGCGGCGTCGGTTCCCGGGTTGTTCAGCGCGTCGGCGCCATATTGATAGCCACCGACGGCGACCATCTTCAGGTCGCCGCTGTTGGTGAGCTCGCTGCGGCTGTCGAGGTTGAAATTGAGCGTGACCTCGACCTTCGGCTGGGTGGCCGTGAAGCTGCCAAACGGCAGGGTGAGCACGTACATCGTGTCACCGACCTGGAAGCCCGGAGGCGCCGTCACGAAAGTCGGCTGGCCACTGGCGTCGAGGAGCAGCGGATTGATGGCACCCACGGTACCGATGTGGCCCGGAATCTGATCGGACAGCACGATCGTCTGGACGCTGACATTGACGCCGAGATAGGTCGCGGAGGTGAGCGTCGCGCGATGGTCGGCAACGGCTGCCGTACCCTCCGCCGTCGGCACGAAGAGCTGGACGAACGGGCCGTAGCCCACGCCGTTCGCCGCCGTATTGTCGAAGGTGAGTGTCTGCGTGAAGGTGCTGCCCAGCAGAACGTCGGTCGAGCCCGACAGGGTCACGACAGCGGTCGGCGCGTCGAGCACCGAATCGTAGGCCGCCATCGCCGACGCACTGAACGGCATGGTCGGGTCGACGGTGCCGGCGGTGCGCTCCAGCGCCCAGTCGCCGCCCAGAGTCGAGAGGCCGGTCGCATCGGTCGACGCGGCAATGCCAACGCCAGTCAGCGCATGCAGGTCGTTCACGAAAGCAGCGCCCACAGTGCCGGCGCCGACGTCGCAGCCCCAGAACTGAATCTGTGCGTTGTCTGCCAGGCTGTCGCGCCAGCCCGCGATGTCCTGTGCCCGGGCATGCAGGGTTGCGTCGGTTACTGTCGAAGCGCCCAGTTCGATCTGGCCGGCCTGGCCGTAGGTCAGGAAGTCGACTTCCTTGATGCCGTGCATCCCATCGAGGGCCTTGGTGACCTGCGTGATGCCGTCGAGCGTCGGATCGATGACCACGACCTTGGTGTTGGACGAGACGCTGTCGGCCAGCGCCTTCCAACCCGACACGCGGGGATCGACGAACAGGACTGAGTCGACAGGGGCGCCAGAAGTCTGCGGACCGCGATCGGCCTGGCTCGCCTTGTCATTGGCAGCTGGGGTATCTGCGTCGTCCTTCTGCGCAGCGTGTTGCGGGTCCTTTACGGCTGCGGAGTCCGCTGGCTTTACCGTCGCATCGCCCCCCGGGACGTCGTGGCTCGACGCTGTGACGGCCGCGCGATCCCCCGCCGAAATTGCAGGTTCTGTTGCAATATTATTGTCTTTCGGCTGCGTCGACGCTGCAACAATGCTCGCGTCGAAAAGCATGCGAGGCTCGAGAACGAAACTCATGGCACACACCCACCAACTGTAACCACAAAGAATCGGCTGCAGATTGCTAACGCAATGCAGTTACTGACGCAGCCTCTAGGCGAGGTCGCTCCGAATTAGCCGATTCTTCACCCACATCCCCAACTCAACATGATAATGCCAAAAAACTTACCGCATTAAAAATGCTATTATAAGAAATTCAGTGAATATTCGCCCAGGAATTCCGCTTGGCAGTTTTTTCACTTTTATGGCGATTTCAGATCCGCCGAGCAGGCAAAAAGAAACGCCCGCGGAGGAGCGGGCGTTTCGAAATCCGTCCGGTGGACGAGAAGGCTAAGTGCGCGCCTTCAGCAGGTCGCGGATCTCCGTCAGAAGCTCCTGCTCTTTGCTGGGGGGCGGGGGCGGAGGCGGTGTCGCCTCTTCCCGCTTTGCCACTCGGTTGATGCCCTTGATCACCAGGAACAATACCCAGGCGATGATGAGGAAGTTCACGGTCACGGTCAGGAAGGTGCCGTAGCCCAAAGTCGCGCCGGCCTTCTTGGCGGCATCGTAGGTCGTGGCCTGGCTGGCCGCCGGCGTCAGGCCGATAAAGTAGTTGGTGAAGTCGAGCCCGCCCGCGATCCGGCCAATGATCGGCATGATGATGTCGCCGACTAACGAGTCGATGATCTTGGAGAAGGCAGCGCCGATGATCACGCCGATGGCGAGATCGACGACGTTGCCCCGCATCGCGAATTTCTTGAATTCCTGGAGCATCTCACCCTCCTTGTTGTGGTCAGGATACGCGCAGCCAGACCAGCAAAGCAGAAACCGTGATCACCGAGAAGGCCGTAGAAAGCAGAACGGCTGCAGTGTTCTGCTCGACGGACACGTCGAACTGCTTGGCAAGCACGAAGGCATTGGCCGCCGTCGGCAAGGCCGCCATCAGAAGAGCGACCTGTCCCGGAATCGAGCGAATATCGATGAAGGCCGGCAGGATCAGCGCCGCCAGGAGAGGCTGCAACAGCAGCTTGATCAGGGTGGCGAGGCCTGCTTCGGCCAGCCCGCTCTTGATCGACTTGTCGGAGAGGAACAGCCCGATGGCGAACAGCGCACAGGGCGCCGCGGCAGCCCCCAGCAGGTCGATCCATTTTTCGACCGGCACCGGCACCGGGACGCCGATCCACGAAGCCGCGATCCCGAAGCCGATGGAAAGCGGCAGCGGATTGCGCACCACGTTGAAGGCGGCGCGGAAGAAGGTACGGATCGGCCCGTGCCCGGCGGCGACCTCAAGCTCGATCAGCATCACACCGAACACCATCGAGACCACCGCGGTCACGATGACGGTCAACATCGCCGGCGGCAGTCCGGACTCGCCGAACGCCGCAAGGCAGAGCGGAACGCCCATGTAGCCGACATTGCCCCACGACGAGGCGATACCCTGCAGGCTCATTGCCGCCAGGCCGCCCCGGGAAACCAGGCGCGTGGTGATCATGCCGACCGCGAAGGTGGTGACCACCGCCAAGCTGAAACCGCCGAGAAGGGCCGGGTCGAGAACCGCCTGGACAGGCGTGCGGGCCAGCGTCCCGAAGAACAGCACCGGCAAGGCGAAGTAGCTTACGAAGGCGTTGAGCGCCGCCGTGGCCTCACCGCCCAGGATGCGCCAGCGACCCGCGAGGTAGCCCGCGAGGATCACCCCGAAGATCGGGAAAGCGACGTTGAGGATGGCCTGCACGGCGTAGATTTCACTTGCTGTAAACCATTAAGAATTTGACATAAATGGCACAAATCACATAGATTTTTCACCATATTAGGGTCGCACCGTCCCCTCATCGCAAGCGGCCCGGGAGAAATCGAAATGCGTCTGTTGATCGCTGGCATGGCCGCCTTGGCCGCGGTCGCGTTTGCCGCTCCGTCCTTTGCCCAGGACGAAACCATGCCGTCGCCGACCCCCTCGCCCACGGCCAAACCGAAGGCAGGCTCTGTAGCCTCCTGCAACAAGATCAAGAATTCGAGCCAGCGCAATGCCTGCCTGAAGAAGGTCAACATGGCCAAGGCGCAGCCAACGAAGAAGACCAAGAAGCCGACGGCGACGCAGACGCCCAAGCAGCCCGATCTCGGCCAGGCCCCGGCCCCCTCCGCCGCGCCGATGCCGTCGGCCCAGCCGTCGAACGGTCCGGTCGCCGTGCCGCCGCTGCCCTCGAAAACGATCTAATTCCGCACCCCGCACTCCCCGCCATTGGGGAGATGGCCGACAGTCGGCAAGGGCCTTAGTCTCCGCTCTCCTCACTCACGGGAGAGCAACATGGCCCATTCGGCCAACCTGATCTCGACGGACGATCTCGCGCGCCAGCTTGGCGCGCCCGCGGTGCGAGTCTTCGACTGCACCACCTATCTCAAGCCCGGACCCGACGGACGCTACGTCGCCGAGAGCGGCCGCGCCAACTACGACAAGGGCCATATCCCGGGCGCCGCCTTTCTCGACCTCCAGGCCGATCTCTCCGACAAGAACTCGAAGCTGCGCTTCACCCTGCCGCCGCTCGAAGAGCTGACCAAGGCCTTCGCAGCCAAGGGCGTGGGCCACGGGACCTTCGTGGTGCTCTACAGCCACGGGTCGCCGATCTGGGCCAGCCGCATCTGGTGGATGCTGCGCGCCGTTGGCTTCGACGATGTGGCGATCCTCGATGGCGGCCTCGACAAGTGGAAGGCGGAGAACCGCCCGCTCTCGACCGAGGCCACGAGCCATCCGGCGGCGACACTTACCTTGCGAGGCCGGCCCGAAATCTTCGTCGACAAGGACAAGATCAAGGGCGCGATCGGAGCGCCTGATACGCTGACCCTGAATGCGCTCAGCCTTGACCAGCACAGGGGCACCGGCGGCGTGGTCTATGGCCGCGCCGGCCGCATCGCGGGCTCCTCCTGCGTGCCGGCGGCGAGCCTGTTCGGGCCCGACAAGGCGCTGAAGCCGATTGCCGACCTGCGTGCCGCCTTCGAGGGCGTTGGCGCCGCGCCCGACAAACGCGTGCTGGTCTATTGCGGCGGCGGCATAGCGGCCACGCTCGACGCCTTCGTGCTGACGGCGCTGCTCGGCCATAAGAACGTCTCGGTGTACGACAATTCCATGCAGGAATGGGCCAACGATCCCGGCCTGCCGATGCAAACGGGCTGAGGAGGAAATCACATGGCCGCCTATATCATCGTCGAGGTCGAGACGACCGACGAGGCCTTGATGGCCGAATACCGCAAACATACGCCGGGGGCCGTCGCCAAGTTTGGCGGCAAGTTCATCGTGCGCGGCGGAACGTGCAGAACCCTGGAAGGTGGCTGGGCCCCCTCCCGAATCGTGGTGCTGGAATTTCCGACCTTCGCCCAGGCCGAGCAGTTCTATGACTCCGAGCACTACAAGCCCATCCTCGCCATGCGACTCAAAGCCGGCAAGTCCAAGGCCATCCTGGTTGACGGTTACAATGGCTGACGCGAAAGTCGACACGGCCGCCTACAAGGCGGTCGGCACGCTCTACAATGCATTGATGACCGCGCTGATCCTGGGCCTCGTCACCCGACGGGGCGAGGATACGGCGCGCGAGTATGTGTTCCGTCACTTCCGCCGCCAGCACCTGGAGAAGTTCCTGCCGGGCCTGCAGAAGCTCGGCCTCGCCGACGAGAAGGACGCTCCGGCCTGCGCCCTCTATCACTATCACTCCAATGCGCTGGGTGGCGTGAAGACCGGCTACCTGCGCGAGAGCGACACCAAGGCCTGGGTGCGCTATCCGCCGCCGCGCTGGATCTGGAAAGGCACGGCGATCGCGGCGGTGCCGCATTCGGTGTCGGCGGCGATGCTGCACGGCTGGCACGGCCACAACGGCGAGTCGCTCGGCAATCCACGTCTGGGTTTCGTCTGCACCGGCATGACGGTCGACGGTCTGCCGGGCCTCGAAGGCTACTATTTCGACTACGGCCATCCGATCAAGGAGGAGGAGCGCATCCGCTTCGCCTACGGCAAGGAAGAGATGCCGCGGGTCGACTGGGCGAACCAGCCCAAACTGGAAACGGCGAACTGGCCGGAGGAGCGCAAGCAGCGCACCTTCCGCTCCTATGCGCTGGAGTATCTGCGCACCATGCTGCCGACCCTGCAGGAGCTGCTGGGCCCCGAAGACACGAAGAAGGAACTGGGCCGCGTCGCCCGCCTCGTCGGTCTTCAGTTCCACGAGGAGACGGCGCGCGACATGGACCTGCCGACCGATGTCGAGCGCGGCGACCTCGCCAGCGCCCGCGACTTCGGCCGCTGGCTGTCGGCCGTGCTGGCCGCCGGCGGCGAGGATGTCGCAGTCGAGGAGAAGGACGGCGGCGTGATCGTGCGGCAGGCCGGCTGGCGCGCGGTGCGCGACCTCACCCTTGTCGATCCCGTTGCGGCATTCGATGCCTGGAACGAGCTCTGGCTCGGCGCTGCCGCCGCGCAGGATCGCTTCCTGGGCGTTCAAACCTCGCGTGTGCTCAGCGACAAGGGTTGGCAGATCGCCTGGCGTATCGCGCCGAGGTAACCGCTCGGCAGCCTGTAGCCTCCGAACGTCTCGGCGAGATCGGCGACAGGCACCCAGCGAATCTCCTGATGCTCGTGGCTCACCACCACGGGCATCGCGCTCTCCAGGGTGCAGGCATAGGCGACGATGCGCACGAAGCGCTGCGGCAGCACTTCGAACAGGTGCTCGTCGAGCCGGGCGCCGACCGTGACATCGAGCCCAGTCTCCTCGCGCACCTCCCGCATCAAGGTCGCGCCGTGATCCTCGCCGGGATCGGGCCGCCCTCCGGGCAGATCCCATTCGCCGCGCTCGTTGGCCAGCAGGAGCACGCGCCCCCGGTGGAGCACGACGCCCTTGATGGAAAGAGGGTGGGACGACATCGCCCAATCATACCACGCTGCCCTCCGATCAAAGAAAAAGGCCGGGGATTGCTCCCCGGCCTTCTCCAACTCTTGTCGTCGACTGGACTTAGAAGTCCATGTCGCCGCCCATGCCACCGGCACCCGGCGGCATCATCGGGGCCTTCTTCTCAGGCTTCTCGGCGACCATGGCTTCGGTCGTCACGAGGAGACCCGCAACCGAAGCGGCGTCCTGCAGAGCGGTGCGCACGACCTTGACCGGATCGATGATGCCGGACTTGATCATGTCGGTGTAGTCGCCCTTCTGGGCGTCGAAACCGAAGTTCGCGTCCTTCTGGTCGAGCATCTTGCCCGCGACCACCGCGCCGTCGAAGCCGGCGTTCTCGGCGATCTGACGGACCGGCGCCTGCAGCGCACGACGCACGATCTCGACACCGACCTTCTGGTCGTCGTTGCCGGCGCGGATCTTGTCCAGCGCACGGATCGCGTAGAGGAGAGCCGAGCCGCCGCCGGCGACAATGCCCTCTTCGACCGCCGCCTTGGTGGCGTGCATGGCGTCGTCAACGCGGTCCTTCTTCTCCTTGACCTCGACTTCGGTGGCGCCGCCGACCTTGATGATCGCAACACCGCCGGCGAGCTTGGCCAGGCGCTCCTGGAGCTTCTCGCGGTCGTAGTCCGAGGTGGTCTCCTCGATCTGCGCGCGGATCTGGGCGATGCGGGCCTGGAGGTCCGCCTTCTTGCCCGAGCCGTCGACGATCGTGGTGTTTTCCTTCTCGACGATGACCTTCTTGGCCTTGCCGAGCATGTCGAGCGTGACGTTCTCGAGCTTGATGCCGAGGTCCTCGGAGATCAGCTGACCGCCGGTCAGGATCGCCATGTCCTCGAGCATCGCCTTGCGGCGATCACCGAAGCCCGGCGCCTTGACGGCAGCGATCTTGAGGCCGCCGCGCAGCTTGTTCACGACCAGGGTCGCCAGGGCTTCGCCCTCGACGTCCTCGGCGATGATCAGCAGCGGCTTGCCCGACTGCACGACCGCCTCGAGCACCGGCAGCATCGCCTGAAGGCCCGACAGCTTCTTCTCGAACAGCAGGATGTACGGCGAGTCGAGCTCGGCGATCATCTTGTCGGCGTTGGTGATGAAGTACGGCGAGAGATAGCCGCGGTCGAACTGCATGCCCTCGACGACGTCGAGTTCGGTGTCGAGGCTCTTCGCCTCTTCGACCGTGATCACGCCCTCGTTGCCGACCTTCTTCATCGCCTCGGCGATCATCTTGCCGATCGACTTGTCGCCGTTGGCCGAGATGGTGCCGACCTGGGCGACCTCGTCGGAGCCCGTGATCTTCTTGGCGCGCGCCTTGATCTCACCGACCGCCGCGTCGACCGCCAGGTCGATGCCGCGCTTGAGGTCCATCGGGTTCATGCCGGCCGCGACCGACTTCACGCCTTCGCGCACGATCGCCTGGGCGAGCACGGTCGCCGTCGTCGTGCCGTCGCCGGCGATGTCGTTGGTCTTCGAGGCCACTTCGCGCACCATCTGGGCGCCCATGTTCTCGAACTTGTCGGCGAGCTCGATCTCCTTGGCGACGGTGACGCCGTCCTTGGTGATGCGCGGTGCGCCGAACGACTTGTCGAGAACGACGTTACGGCCCTTCGGACCCAGCGTCACCTTGACGGCGTTGGCGAGGATGTCGACGCCACGCAGCATGCGCTCACGGGCATCGGCGCTAAAGCGGACTTCTTTGGCTGCCATTATTCAGTTCCTCTCGATGTCTGGATGGATGGATCGTTGGGAGCGATCAGGCGGCCTTCTTGCCGGCCGCTGCGGAACCTTCGACGATTCCCATGATGTCGCTTTCCTTCATGATCAGGTACTCGACGCCGTCGAGCTTGATCTCGGTGCCGGACCACTTGCCGAACAGGATGCGGTCGCCGGCCTTCACATCGAGAGCGACGAGAGCGCCTTTCTCATCCCGGGCGCCAGGACCGACGGCGACGACTTCGCCTTCCATCGGCTTTTCCTTGGCAGTGTCCGGAATGATGATGCCGCCCTTGGTCTTCTCTTCCTCCGCGACGCGCTTGACCACGACGCGGTCGTGAAGCGGACGGAACTTCATGCTTCTTCCTCCAATGATCCTGGTTGAGCCTGCGCAGCCGGACGGCCGCGACGGGAAGGACTGCTGTCAGCACTCTCGAGTGAAGAGTGCCAACGCGCACCGGATTTAGGGTTGCGCCCTGCCCGAGTCAAGGCAGCGAAACGAAGTCACTTCGCAACAGCAGCAATCACCTGGAACTGCTGCTAAACCATTGTTATGGAACGAATTTTGCTGACTTTTTGTTAAGACTGCATGACTATTTCCCGACGCGCCCCCCGTCAAGGAGTGCCGCATGGACCGTAGTTTTTTTGCGCAACTCAACAACTATCGCATCACAACGGCCGAAATCCTCTACTGGATGCCCGATCACGAGCACGTCCTGCAGAGCTTCGTCTGGCAGAACCTCGATCTGGCCCCCCGCTTTCCCGCTCTGACCAAGTTCCTCGACTTCTGGGAACACAATCTCGACGGCAGGCTGCACCGCGTCCGTGTCGCCAACGCCGCCCTGATCAAGCCGGCCGAGTTCCGTTTTTCGAGCGGGCTATACGCGCTGCATTGAGCGAACGGCTGCGTCGTATTCCATGGCGGTCCGCTCGATGAGATCCGCCACCGAGGGCACATCGCTGACGCCGGAGACGGAGTGTCCGGCGCTCCAGATGTCTTTCCAGCGCTTCGGGTCGGGCTTATCGCGGGCCGAGGCGTTGATGTCCTTGGAGATGTCGATGGCACCCCGCGCCGGCAGATTGTCGGGATCGAGACCCGCCGCCGCGATGGAGGGCCGCAGCATGTTGGTCTCCAGGCCGGTGAAGGCGCGCGTCAGCAGCACATCGTCGAGCCGGCTGTCGACCAGCATCTGCTTGTAGGCGTCCTTGGCAAGGCTCTCGCGCGTGGCGATGAACTTGGTGCCCATGTAGGCGAGATCGCAGCCCAGCGCCGCGGCCGCCGCGATGGCGTGGCCGTCAGCCATGCCGCCCGCCATGACCACGATGCCATCCCAGAACCTCCGCACCGCGCGCACGAAGGCAAAGGGATTGACCCAGCCGGTCTGACCGCCCGCCCCTGCCGTCAGCAGCACGAGACCGTCGACACCCGCCGCGACGGCCTTTTCGGCGTGACGCACCGAGGCGACGTCGGCCAGCACCAGGCAGCCCGCATCCTTCAGCGGCTTCATCACCGGCTCTGGCGAGCCCACCGAGGTGATCACGATCTCCGCCTTGTGGCGCAGCACGGCCGCGAGATCGTCGGGCACGCGCGGATTGGAACGATGCACGATCAGGTTGGGGCACACCGGCGCCGGGGCACGACCGCTCTCGTCGGCGGCGCGCTTCAGGTCTTCGGTCATGCCGGCAAGCCACTGGTCGAGCTCGTCGACGGTGCGGCAGTTGGCCGTCGGGAACGACCCGATCACGCCGGCTCGGCAGGCTGCCGTCACCAGCGCGGGGCCGGACACCAGGAACATGGGCGCCGCGATCAGCGGCAGGCGGAGACGTTTTTCGAGATTTGCAGGCAGAGACATGAGGGCAGCTTACCTCAGGAGGAAAAGGCGAGAAGCGCGATCCCGCCGACAACGAAACCGGAAGCGACGATTCGGCGAGCGCCGAAGCCTTCCTTGAGCACAAGCGCTCCCAACACGGCACCGAAGATCACGCTGGTTTCGCGCAAAGCAACGACCGGACCGAGCGGCAAGCTTTGCGCGGCGGCCAGGAACGCAAGGAACCCGATCACCGAGATCGCGCCCGCGAGGAGACCGATCGCCCCGTGGCGCCGTGCAAAGACGAGAAGGTCGCCGCGTCGTGTCGCGAAGGCATAGGCCACCATGCCGAGGCCAGTGACGATTTCCAGACAGGCCTGGAATCCGAGGACGGTTCCCGCCGCACGGACGCCAACGCCACTGGAGAAACTATAGGCCGCGACCGAGACCCCGGTCGCCAGCGCAAAGCCCACGGCCTCGCCGCTGGCCCCTGCTCCAAACGACAAGGCCATGATGCCGAGCGAGATCAGACCGACGGCTGCAAGCTGTGCAGTGCTCAGGCTTTCGCCGATCGCCAGCGCCGCCACGATGGCCGTCAGCACCGGCGCCACGCCGCGCGCCAGGGGGTAGACGACGCTCATGTCGCCTACGCCATACGAACGGATCAGCAGTGCATAGTAGCCGAACTGTATGAGAGCCGTGAGACCGAGCCATTTCCAGCTCTCTGGCGCTGGCCAGTCGACGAACGGCAAGGCGCAGAGGCCGAGGGTCAGCCCGGCGACCCGGATCGCCACCATGGTGAGCGTGCGGTCGCCGGCCGATTTGACGAGCGCATTCCAGACCGAATGCGCAATGGCCGACAGAATGACGAGACCGTAGAGCAACGCCGCGGACATGACATCCGATTTGGCGGCGCGCCCTACAGGCGGTCAACGACGCGAATGCCGTTGAGCCGCCAAGCAAACAGGCTCCGAAGCGGGAGCCGCGAGGAGAAATCAGGCCGCGGCGGCCAGACCTTCCTGTTCCAGCACGCGCTTGACGGCAGGGCGCGCCTTCATGCGCTCGTAGTGGGCGGCGACGTTCTTCGGCAGCGGCATCTTCATGCGGCCATGCGCCCAGAACGAGACATAGAACAGCGCCGTGTCGGCCACCGAGAATTTGCCGGCGAGGTATTCCTTGCCTTCCAGCGCCTTGTCCATGAGCGCCAGGCCCTTCTCCATGATCTCCTTGCCGCGCGCCTTGACCTTGTCGTGGTCGGCTTCGGTCGGTGCGTAGTTAGCCGGGCGGAACATGCGCGAGAAGCCCTGCATGTGCATGGTCGAGACGGCGTAGTCCATCGCCTCCAGCGCACGCGCTTCGGCATCGGCATCGCTCGGCAGCAGGCCGGCCTCGGGGTTCTTGCGGGCGAGCCACACCGCGATCGCGGGATACTCGGTCAGCACCGACCTGTCGTCGCGCACCAGCGTCGGCACCTTCGACTTCGGGTTGAGTTTCACGAAGTCCGGCCCGTATTGCTCCTGGTTGGCGCCGTCGACCTTGTGCAGATCGTAGGGCTTGCCGATTTCCTCGAGGAGCACATGGATGCCGAGGGAACAGGCGCCGGGCATGTAATAGAGCTTCATCGCTTTCTCCCTTGAGAAGCAGGTGTTTGATAGAGACGGTCCACGCTAGCATCGCGGCCGCATAGGGGGAAATGACAATGGCGAATGACACTCTGCGCGGCCTCGTCGGCACGAACTCGACCAAGATCGGCACATTCCTTTTCGAGTTCGCGACGCCCGGGATCGGCCAGATACTGAAAGCTGCCGGCGCGGACTTCGCGGTCCTCGACATGGAACATACCGGTTTCGGATTCGATACCGTCCGCCAAGTCGTGCGTTACATGCAGGCTGCAAACCTGCCGCTGGTCGTACGCGTCCCTTCGCAATCGCGTCATCACATCTCGCGCGCGCTCGACACCGGCGCGGACGGCGTGATGGTGCCGATCGTGTCTTCGGTCGAGCAGGCCAAGGCGGTGATCGATGCCGCCAAGTACTGGCCCGACGGCACGCGCGGCGTGGCGTTGGGCCTCGCGCACGAACGCTTTGCGATGCGCAGCGAGCCGCTGCTGCCGCGCTTTGCCGAACAGAATGCCCGCACCGCCATCATCCTGCAGGTCGAGGATCCGCGTGGTGCAGCGGCTGCCGACGAGATCGCCGCGATGCCCGGTGTCGACATGCTGTGGCTCGGCCACAACGACCTCTCTGTGGCGATGGGCGAACCCGGCGCCTTCGATCATCCCGACTTCCTCAAGGCCGAGCGGGCGACGATTGCAGCAGCGAAGAAGCACGGCAAATCGGCAGGGCGACTGGCCGTCGATGCCAAGCAGGCCGCGCAGTTCGTCAAGCTCGGCTACGACTTCGTCTCGATCGCGGGCGATGTCTGGCTGTTGCAGCAGGCCTTCGCCGCCGGTCTGCAGACAGTCAAGCAGCAGACCAGACCCTGATCAGAACGCCGGAATGTTCGGGCCGACGAGAGCAACTGCCCGGGCGAGCCGCTCCTCGGCCGCCTGGTTGTATATCGGGGTGCCGCAGCGCGGGCATTCACCCTCTGGCAGAATGACGATGTCGGTTCTGTCCTGGTGTGACAGCCAGGTCGCGAGATTGCTGAAAGGTGCCACCTGATCGACGCGCCCCTGCCAGGCACAGGCTCGACACAAACAACGCGGCGCGGTCCGGATAAACGACATGCCTCAGCCTGCACTGCCTGCATGCCGTTGCAACTTGCTAAATTGCACATGTGACCGTCGATGCGGCATCGCCCGCTAGAGGGACGCCAGGCTCAACCCGCGATCCTTACCGGCAGCGCGCGAATGCCGCGGATGAAATTGGAGTAAAGCCGTACCGGCGGCCCGACGACCTCGATCTTCAGGTCGCGCTTCAGAATTTCCTCCCACAAGATGCGCAGCTGCATCTCGGCCAGCCGGTCGCCGACGCAACGATGAATGCCGGCCCCGAACGCAAGGTGCTGGCGCGCCTTGGGGCGCCCGACGAGAAAGCGCTCCGGCTGATCGATTGTCGTCTCGTCGCGATTGCCCGAGACGTACCACATCACGACCTTGTCGCCCTGACGGATCGTCTTTCCTGCCAGTTCGGTGTCCTTGCGCGCAGTCCGCCGCATGTGAATGACAGGCGACTGCCAGCGGATCGTTTCCGACACCAGGCTCGGCAGCAGGCTCGCGTCGCTGCGGACCTTGTCGACTTCCTCCGCATTGTCGAGCATGGCCATCAGGCCGCCTGTCATGGAATTGCGCGTCGTGTCGTTGCCGCCGACGATCAGCAGGCCGAACGTCCCGATAAACTCCGGCAGCGGCATGTTCTGCGTCGCCTCGCCATGGGCCATCATCGAGATCAGGTCGAACTTGGGCGGCTGGGCAACACGCTCCTTCCATAGCGCGGCCATGATCTCGGCCATCTGCATCAGTTCCGCCGTCCGCTCGGCTTCGCTGCGCACGACGGCGTCCTCGGCCTCGATATTGGCGATGGCGACGTCGGACCAATGGGTGAGCTTGCGCCGGTCCTCCTGGGGGAAGTCGAACAGCGTCGCCAGCATCATGGCTGTAAGCTCGGTCGACACCAGATCGACCCAGTCGAAGGTCTCGTTGCGCGGCAGGCCGTCGAGGACGCGCACGGTGCGCTCGCGGATCAACCCCTCCATATTGGCGAGGTTGGACGGCGCCACGATCGGCGCCACCGTCTTGCGCTGCGCCGTGTGGCGCGGCGGATCCATGCGAATGAAGCTCGGCCGCTCGGATCCCTTGGGCTGATCGGCGATCTGAATTCCCCCTAGCTCCTGGGCCGACGAATACGTCCCGTGATCGAGTTCGACCTTCATGATGTCGGCGTAGCGCGTGATCGACCAGTAGGGGCCGAACGGGCTTTCGGGATGGAAATGTACCGGATCCTCCCGGCGCAGGCGCGCGAAGGGGGAGGCCCAGCTGTCGTCGCGATAGAGTCGCGGCTGGCTCACGTCGACAAATTCGTCCAATACAGGTGCGTTCATAGGGCCCCGGCTGCAATTCGATAGGCGTGGCTCGATCGACGATCCTGCACGGCGCCCGCAAGCCCCGTGCAAGTCAAGCGCTTTCGTCGCAACAACCCCACATCTGGTGCGTTGACAGGCCGAAGGCAGGAGAGCACACCCTCGCCCCGCCGCCGCCGCAATTGGCGGCGTTTCAGCTCATGGCCCCAGCCGACACCAATCAGACATCCGTTGCCCACCCCGCCCCCCATGGATCGCCTGCACACCATCCCGCAGGCGCTGCCTTGGTCGTCGGGGCGCTGGGCGTCGTCTTCGGCGACATCGGCACCAGCCCACTCTATGCGCTGCGGGAAACCTTTCTGCATGGGACGGGCCTGGCACCGACGCCCGATCACGTGCTGGGCGTGCTCTCCATGCTGTTCTGGGCGGTGACCCTCACCGTCACCATCAAGTACGTCGTGTTGATCATGCGCGCCGACAACAAGGGCGAAGGCGGCGTGCTGGCCCTGGCGACACTGGCGACGCGCGGTCTTGACGGCAAGGCACGCCGGATCCGGCATGCCGTCATTCTCTTCGCCGTTGTCGGCCTCGCCCTCTTCTATGGCGACGCCATCATCACGCCGGCAATGACCGTGATGAGCGCGGTCGAGGGCCTGTCGGCGATCACACCGGCCTTCACGCCGCTGGTCGTGCCGCTGTCGCTGGTCATTCTGGTGGCGTTGTTCATGCTGCAGTCCCGCGGCACGGCAAATGTCGGGCGGCTGTTCGGGCCCGTGATGCTTCTGTGGTTCGTGGTGCTGGGCGTGCTGGGCGCCTGGCAGGTGGTGAAGTATCCCGCCGTGCTGATCGCCATCAATCCGATCTACGCCTACCATCTCGTGACCGATCAGGGATTCGGCATCTTCTGGGCTTTCGGCTCCATCGTTCTGGCCGTCACCGGCGCCGAGGCGCTCTATGCCGACATGGGCCACTTCGGCCGCAGGCCCATCCGCATCGCCTGGCTGGGGCTCGCCATGCCGGGGCTGGTGCTGAACTATTTCGGTCAAGGGGCACTGATCATTGCCAACCCCTCCACCGTCCATCACGTCTTCTTCGAGCTCGTTCCCCAGGACTACATCATCGGCTTGGTGATCCTCTCGACCATGGCCGCGGTGATTGCCTCGCAGGCCGTCATCACCGGCGTGTTCTCGCTCACCCGCCAGGCGATCCAGCTCGGCTATCTGCCGCGCATGGAGATCCAGCACACGTCCGACACGGCGATCGGCCAGATCTACATTCCGCGGGTCAACTGGCTGCTCATGGCCGGCATCGTGGCGCTGGTCGTAGGTTTCGGCTCGTCGGGTGCCCTTTCCGGCGCCTACGGCCTCGCCGTCACGGGCGCCATGCTGGTCGATGCCGCGCTGGCTACGGTCGTGGCGATCCTGGTGTGGCGCTGGTCGTGGCCGCTCGCCGTCCTGGTGTTCGGTTTCCTCGGCATTCCCGACATCGCCTTCTTCATCGCCAACGCACTGAAGATTCCCGACGGCGGCTGGCTGCCGCTGGTCGTGGCGGGGCTGATCTACTTCACCATCACCACCTGGCGCCGCGGCCGCCGCCTGGTCGCTGCCGAAATGAGCGAAGGCGCGCTGCCTCTGAAGGAATTCCTCGAGCGTATGGAGCGTGCGCCGGACCGTGTAGCCGGCACTGCCGTCTTCCTGACCGCCGACGCTACGCACACGCCAGCGGCTTTCCTGCACAATCTCAAGCACAACAAGATCCTGCACGAACGCATCATCATCCTGCAGGTCGATACGATGGATGTGCCGCTCGTGTCCGACGCCAACCGCGTCAAAGTCGAGCGCCTCGGCAAGGGGTTCCACACAGTGATCGCCCACTATGGCTTCACCGAGCAGCCCGACATCCCGGAGGCATTGCGCGCCTGCCGTCCGCACGGCATCGCCTACGACGAGATGGAAACCTCGTTCTTCCTGGGTCGCGAAACCCTGGTGCCGTCGCAGCATTCCAAACTGGGCAGGTGGCGCCGCGACTGGTTCATTTCGCTCTCCCACTCGGCCTCGGCGTCCAAGACTTTCTTCCGCATCCCGCCCAATCGCGCTATCGAACTCGGCAACCAGATCCAAATCTAGGATCACAGGCCGGGATCAAGGGGGGCCGCCATGCCGAGTACACCGCTCGTCCTGCTGCCGGGACTGCTCAACACGCGGCGTGTCTACGAGCACCAGATCGAGGCGCTGCAGGACATCGCCGACATCACCATCCCCGAGCTATGGCAGGACGATACGATCGGCGCGATGGCCGATGCCGTGCTGGCAGCCGCGCCGCCCAGGTTTGCCCTGGGCGGTTTCTCGATGGGCGGCTACGTGGCCTTCGAAATCTTCCGCCGCGCGCCAGCCCGGATCGAGCGGATCGCACTCATCGATACCCAGGCCGCCCCCGACTCAGCCGAAACGAGAACGCGGCGTCAGGCCTTCATCGAGCAGACGAGACTCGGCCGCTTCCACGGTGTGCATCCGACCCTGCTGCCGCAGATCATCCATCCCTCCCGACTGAAGGACGCTGCCGTCATCCAGCCGATCCTCGACATGGCCAAGGAGGTCGGTGGCGACGGTTTTGTGCGCCAGCAGCAGGCCATCCTGGGTCGCGCCGACAGCCGGCCACTGCTGGTCGAAATCGAGGTGCCGGCGGTGGTGATCGTCGGCCGCCAGGACATGGCGACGCCGCTGCCGCGCGCGCAGGAAATGGCCGCCGACATCGCCAACGCCCAGCTTGTGATTCTCGAGGAATGCGGGCACGTCTCGCCTCTGGAACGGCCGGCCGAAGTATCGGCGGCTTTGAGGAGATGGTTGACGCAATGAACACGATCTACGCCCGCGAGGATTATCTCGGCGCCGACGAATACATCGATGTCGTGAACAAGTCGGGCCTCAACCGGCCAGTCGGCGATCGCGGCCGCATCGAACGCATGCTGGCGCACGCCAACCTGATCCTCACGGCGCGCCAGGACGGCCGGCTCGTCGGCTTCGCCCGCTCCCTCACCGATTTCTGCTTCTGCTGCTACCTCTCCGACCTCGCCGTCGACAAGGCATGCCAGGGCCAGGGGATCGGCCGGCGGCTGATCGAAGAGACGCGCACGGCGGCAGGCGGTCCCAACACGACGACGTTGCTGCTCTCCGCACCAGGGGCGATGACCTACTACGAAGGCATCAAGATGCCGAAAGCCGACAACTGCTTCCTCTATCGCCGCGAGCGGTGACCGAAAACGCATGACTGGAGGGCACCGGCCATGCTCTGGCGTTCGACATGTTTTCCGGGCAGGGTCTTTCTCGTAAGACCCGACAGCAATTGCTCAGAAGTAGGAGCTTCCATGCGTACCCGTCTCGTCAGCCTCTTCTCACTCGTTGCGGCCATCGGCCTGACTGCCGGCGCCGCACAGGCCGCCGACAAGTTCGAGTGCCCGGCCCCGGGTGGACAAGATGCACCGAAGCTCTCGGCCGATCTGGTCAAGAACCTGCCGACCGGCGGAGCGCTCGACAAACTGGACGCGCTTCAGAACGCTGTCGACCTGCTTCAGACCGGCGGCGTTCGGGCTTCGAGCACCGTGAACTACCTCATGGCCAGCTACTGTCCCTGGCTCGCCGGCAACAGCCAACTCTCGGCCGCCGACAAGACGAAGCAGATGCGCCGCTTCGCCAACCGGGTAACGGGCCTCGTCTATTCCAGCCAGAGCGCCGAAGAGATCATCTTCAGCGTGCCGCTCAATCCGAAGGAGGCAGCCGACCTGGAAGCCCGGGCCCGCGAAGCAAAGATGACGCCAGGCGACTGGATCGCCAAGTCGCTCCGGTCGACGCTGAAGACTCCGTGACCCTGGCGGCGAGCAATAGCTCGCCAGCAGTGTCGGGATCACGCCAGAAAGACCACCACGCCAAGCCCGGCTGTCACTAACAGCACGACCGCGACCTGCCAGGATCGTAGCCGGAAGAATGCCGGCCGGCTGCGCCCGATCTCCTGCTGGATTCGCTTCCAGACTTCGCGCGAAGCGAAGGGTTGCTCGGGCAGAAACTCCGTGAGCATTGCCAGTTGCGCCTCCCAGCGATCGGCAGCGTGGCAGAACCGGGCGTCGCGTTCGCGCCGCCGTTCAAAGCCACGCCGCGCCGTACCCTGCAGACTGCCGATGGCATAGTCCGCCGCCACGAGCGCTCGCCGATCCGCGAGATCTTCCTTGAGAAGGCATTTGCTCATCTGCGCCAGGCCGCGCCTGACCCAGCTCTTGGCCGTCCCGAGCTGGACGCCCAGCCGCTCCGCGAGTTCCAGGTGCGTCAGCCCTTCGAAGTAGACCAGCGCGACGGAACGACGATGATTTGACGGTAGGTTACCCAGGCACGCGTTCACGCGGCGCGCCTCGTCGCTGCGGATGGTCAGCATGAGGGGATCGGGTGCATCGGACACCATTGTCTCGACATCGATCTCGGCACGACCGACATCGCGACGGCCCGTGCGCAAGCGCGCCGACAGCGCACGGTTGCGCACGATCCGTACCAGCCAGGCATAGGCCGGTCCCTTGGCGGGATCGTACTGATAGGCCGCACGCCAGATGCGCAGGAAGGACTCCTGCAAGACGTCTTCGGCGAGGTCGTCGCGTTGCACGATGCGCCGCGCGACGGCGAACAGGCGCGGGCTCACGAGTTCGTAGAGCCTCGCGAAGGCTCGGTCGTCGCCGACTGCGGTTTCGGCCAAGAGCCGCGCCAGCGGATCGAACGACGACGGCGCCGGATTGCGAGGATCGAGCGCGAGGAGCGAAGGTGGCATCGGTGCCGGCCGCGAAGCGTCGTGAAGCCTGAGAATCTCGACCATATCGAAAGACCTCCTCGGGCCAACTACCCCGCTGCTGCGCCGTTGGATGCAGGTCCCGCCAAATAAAAAACTGCATCCAAGTCCGGGGGTGCCGGGGTTCTGCTGAGTACGAACGACATCCTGCCGTTCGCCGAACCAAGGAGCTCCCCATGTCCTCGATCACCCCACAGGCAAGCATGACGACGCCAGCGCGGCGCAGTTTCCTGTCCGGCTTCGGCAAGTTCACCCTCTCGGCAACCGCCATCGCTCTTCTCGCAGGCCGCGACCGTCTGGCGCTGATCGGATCTGCCGAGGCCAAAGCCGCCGGCAACGACGTGACGATCCTTAACGCCGCATTGGCGGCCGAGCAGGAAGCAATCGCGGCCTATCAGGTCGGCGCCTCCAGCGGCCTGCTCCAGAAGCCGGTCCTCGACCTCGCTGTCCAGTTCCAGGGCCACCACAAGGAACATGCCACGGCCCTGGCAACGACCGTGAAGAAGCTCGGCGGCACGCCGGTCGCCGCGAAGGCCAAGTACACCTTCCCCGTCGAGAAGCTGAAGACCCAGGCCGACGTACTGGGCTTCGCCGCCGAACTCGAGCGAGGCGCCGTCAGCGCCTATCTCGGGGCCATTCCCATCCTCGACGATCGCGAACTCGCGAAAGTGGCAGCCTCCATCCTCGGCGACGAGGCCATGCACTGGGCTGTGCTGCGCCAGGCGCTGGGCCAGCCGCCGGTTCCCTCGGCCTTCGTGTCCTGAGCAAAGTCGCGTCGCGAGCATCGACATGAAACTCCCGTTCGCTCTCTTCATCGGCCTCACGCTCGGGGCCTCCCTGTGTCAGGCAGCGGACGGCGATGCCGGGAAAGGCGCGCAGATCTACCAGCGATGCCTTGCGTGCCATTCCCTGGAACACAATCGCAGCGGGCCGCGCCATTGCGGCCTGTTCGGCCGGCCCGCCGCCGCGGTGCCCGACTTCACCTATTCGCAGGCCCTGAAATCGGCCGGACTCACCTGGGATGCGGCTACTCTCGACCGCTTCCTGGAAAATCCTCTCAAAGCCGTCCCCGGCACCAAGATGGCCTATGCCGGTATCAAGAACGGACAGGAACGCGCCGACCTCATCGCCTATCTCAAGCAGGCGACGCACGACCCGGCCAAATGCTCGCAAGGATCATCCCACTAGGATGCTGCCTTCCGTGATGATCATGTCCATCGCGATGTCGTGGGGCTGCGGGTAGATGGTCGGGATGGCCAGTTTCTCGTAGCCCACGCCAAGAATTCTCGGCCGCCGCGGCAAGACGGCCAGGGTGCGATCGTAGAAGCCGCCGCCGTTGCCGAGGCGATAGCAGGCACGATCAAAGCCGACGACGGGAGAGATGACGATGTCCGGTGTCGCCTCCTGCTGCTCGACGGGCACCGGAATGTTCCATACCCCCGGCTCGAGCGCGTCACCGCGCCGCCAGACGCGAAATGCGAGAGGCATCTGGGGGCCGACGACCACCGGCAACACGCAGACGGCGCCCCGATCCCCCAATCCTTCCATCCAGGACCGCAGATCGGGCTCACCACGGAACGGCCAATAGACGCCGACGATCCGGCCTGAAATGTCCCCCAGCACCTTGTCGAGTTCCTCGACGATCCTTGCCGAATGCCGGCGCCGTTCCTCGGCGGGGATTGCCACGCGCAAGGCGATCAAACGTTCGCGCTCGGCCTTTCGCCATCTCTTTAGGTCGAGCTGCTGGCGGAAATCGGCCTCCGGCAGCACCTGCCCCGAGAGGGGATCGACGAGATGCATCATGCAAGGCGGCGAGCTGTACGCCTGCGATACGTCCTCGTCGTCACTATTGTCGTTGGCGGAGTTCATCCCAGCGCACTGTTCGTCAGGTTGATGTTGGCGACATGAGAGGAGAGCATGTGGCTCAAGTCGGCAAGGAGCGCATCATCCCTCACCCGGGGCGTGACTTCGCGCAGCTTGCGGACGACCCAGCCCTGGCCGCGATTGAGAAACGCCAGACGCTCCTTCAAGTCCCCGATGGCCATTGCCTTGCCATGGAAGGCTCCCATGCGTGGCGAGGCGGCGCCATCGAGGACCCGGATTTGCCGCAACAGCATCGCGCACCACCGCGCCTCGTCGTCCTGGATGGCCTTCAGCAGTTTGACCGTTTCGGGATCTTTGGCGTCGCGGGCGCTGTCGAGCGCGACACGCGCCCCGGCGCGCTCGGCTTCGAGCAGCTCGTTCAGGAAATCGATCAGTTCGTCCCGGCTGATCGGTCCGGTTGGTGCAAGGGTCTGATCTGTCATCGTTACTCCTACAGCCGCCATGGTAAGAGGTCGGATTACATCTGGAAAACGAAGAAATGTGGCAAATGATATCGAATTAATCGATATTAAGCCAAAGAGAGGCTCTCCTTGGATACCGAGCTGGCCCGCACCTTCCTGGCCGTCGTCACCACCGGCAGCTTTGTGAATGCCGCCGAGCGGCTGCATGTGACGCAATCGACGGTCAGCACGCGGATTCACACGCTGGAGACGGCGCTGGGGTGCCGGCTGTTCGTCCGCAACAAGGGCGGCACAACGCTGACGCCGCCAGGCAAGCACTTCCAGAAGCATGCCTCCACCCTCGTCCGGACAGTTGAGCAGGCGCGCCACGACGTCGGCGTCGCCCGCGGCTTCCGCGCCGCCGTCACGATCGGTGCGCGACTGGGTCTATGGGAGCAATTCCTGATCAAGCAGATGCCATCGCTGCTGGAGAAGGCTACCGACATTTCGGTGCGCGCCGAGATCGGCCTGGAGAGCGACCTGATGGAGGGGCTGGTCGAGGGACGGCTGGATGTCGCCGTCATGTACACGCCCGAAAGCCGGCCCGGCCTCAACGTGGAGTTCCTGTTCGACGACAGGCTTGTCTTGGTCTCCACCAAGGTACAGCGGCGGCCGGTCCTAGATTCCAGCTACGTCTACATCGACTGGGGACCGGAGTTCTTCGCGCGCCACAGCGCGAGCTTTCCGGAATTCTTCGGCGCTGCGCTCACCGCCAACATCGGCTGGCTGGGCCTGCAACATGTGATCGAGAATGGCGGCTCGGGATACTTCCCCATCCGCCTCGTGCGTCCGCATCTACACAGCCGGAAACTGACGATCGTTCCCGGCGGACCGGAATTCTCGATTTCCGCCTATGTCGTCTATCCCACGGATGCCGACATGGGCGTTATCGGCCCGGCGCTCGAACTCATCCGCGACGCGGCGGCAGAAGAGAGAAGGCCCGACGGCCTTCCCTAGGATTCACCAGGAGCTCAGCCGCCGCGCTGCGCCGCGAGGGCCTTCTGCAGTTCATTGTCGAAGCCGCTCAACGTCTGCTGGAACGGACCTGCCATTGTGTTCTGCAGCTGGATCTGCACCTGGATCTGCGACCCGGAGCGCATCTCCCCGAGAAGCTGGGCCGACTTGCCGGTGTTGTACTGGCAGATCCCCTGGCCGCAGATGCTGGTCGAGATGAAGGGGTTGGAGTCGACCTGAATGCTGGCCTGGACGCCCTGGCCATCGCCGACCACCGAAAGCTTCCGGTAGGCTGCCGAATAGCGCACGACGAGGAACTGGCCGAGCAGGCTGTTGCCGTCGATCGTCGCCTGCACGCCGCAATCCCGGCCGCCTTCCTGGGTGCAGTACATCACCCATTTGTTGGGCGGTTGGTCCTGCCCAAAAGCGCCGCTCGCGGCGACCGTCGCCAGAAAACCCAACCCGCCGGCAATGAATCGCTTCATAAGTCTCTCATCTCCCTTGCCTTCGCCGGTCAACACTTATCAGCTTGCAGCAGCCTCGCCCACTGGCTCACTGGCCCGCGTTGCCAAATCGCTCCGCAACCTCTTATGTAGCCACTGGCCGTTTTCCGACGAAGGAACGACTCGCATGACAGACTCTCTGAAGCTCGTCGCTTTCTGCGGCAGCCTGCGCAAGGCTTCGTTCAATCGCCTCTCGTTGCAGGCCTTCATCGAACGCGTTCCGGCGGGAACCTCGGTGCAGACGATCGAGATCGGCGACTGGCCTCTCTACGATGCCGATATCCAGGCCAAGGGGTTTCCCGACAAGGTGCAAGCAGCCCAAAAGTCCATGCTCGAGGCCGACGGAATCGTGCTGGTGAGCCCAGAGTACAATTACGGCATCTCGGGTGTCTTGAAGAACGCCATCGACTGGCTGTCCCGCATGACGCCGCAACCGTTTGCAACCAAGCCGATCGCCCTGTTCGGCGCATCGATGGGCCTGCTCGGCACGGCGCGCGCGCAGTATCAATTGCGCCAGACCCTGGTGTTCCTCGACGGCCGGCCCCTCAACAAGCCGGAGGTCATGATCGGCCAGGCGCAGAACAGGTTCACCGACGGCAAGCTCACCGACGAAGCCACAGGCAAGATGCTGTCGGACCTCGGCGTTGCGCTGGCGCTCTCCATCCGTCAATCCAAGGCGGCAGCGGCGGTCAAGTAGAGAACACGGCGCTGAGGCGACGGTCTCGGCACGTCGCTAGACGGACCCTTCGGCCCACACCGAAGGAAAGCCCCGGCGGAGCGTGCTAGCAGAGAGACCATGGCGTCGAGAGTGCCGCTCCTTGTCCTGCTGATCGCAGTCACCTGCCTCAGCCAGTTTTACCGTGTCTCCAACAGCGTGATCGCGCCCGAACTGGTGCGCGACCTCGACCTCTCGGCGCGTCAGCTCGGCTGGGCGGGAAGCGCCTTCTTCTTTGCACTGTTTGCCGTGCAGATCCCGGTCGGCATGTGGTTCGACCGCTTTGGGGCGCGTCGTACGGTGGCCACGCTGTCGATCGTCGCCATGGCGGGAGCCCTCTGGATCGCGGTTTCCGCGAGTGCCTTTGACCTGATCGGCGGACGCGCGATCGTCGGCGTAGGCTGCGCCGCCTCCTTCATGTCGGTGGTGTTTCTGTGCTCGCGCTGGTTCCCACCGGCCAAGCTCGCCACCGTGCTCTCCTGGGTTTTTGCGGCGTCCAACATCGGCACGCTGGCGGCCGCTACGCCGCTTGCCTGGGTGGCCGCCACGGTCGGCTGGCGCACGGGTTTTGTGGGTCTCGCCGCCGTTACAGTGCTGGTCGCCGTGTGCTTCTACGCCTTCGTCCGCGACCGTCCGCCCGAGATGGCCGCACCGCCGGCTAAGAAGGAAAACCTCGCCGAGATCGTGAAGGGCCTCTTCGAGGTCTGGTCGACTCCGGGCCTGGCCCCCGTGCTCGCCATGCACTTCTTTGCCTACGCCACGATGCTCACCGTTCTCGGCGTCTGGGGCGGCCCCTATCTCTACGACGTGCACAAGCTCGACGCGGTGGCGCGTGGCAACGTGCTGCTGGCGATGGGCGTGGCGCAGATCCTGGGCATTCTCGCCTACGGCCCGATGGATCGCCTGCTGCGCTCGCGCAAGAAGGTGGTGCTGGGCGGGGCCGCCATCTCGACCGCTCTGCTGGCCATGCTGGCGCTCCTGCCGCAACCACCGCTCTGGCTCGCCGTCGGGCTTCTGTCGGCCTTCTGTTTCGCCTGCGCCTTCGGCACGGTGATCGTGGCGCAGGGCCGCGCCCTCTTTCCCGACCGGCTGGCCGGACGCGGCGTCACGACCGTCAACATGGCGCAGTGCCTGGGGCTCGCCGTGCTGCCGGCCGGCATGGGCTATGTCGTCGAAGCCTTCGGCGCCAACGACACGGCCTATCGCATCTCCTTTGCGGCGCTGGGCCTCGGCCTCGTTTTGGGTGCCATCGTTTATCTGCGCTCCCGCGACAGTGCCACGGTGCACAGCTAGACTGCCGCGTTCTTGGAGAAACGCATGCTGGTTCGGAAGTTCTGCGCCTTCACGGCTGTCTGCTGCGCCCTGTTGGCGTTCATCGTCGGAAGCGCCATCGCGCAGAACGCACCGCCCCGCATCCCCGCTCCCGATCGGGAGCCGGTGACGGGGCTAGTGTTCCCCGCCGAGATCACCAACGCACGGCTGGCAACCTCGGTGGACTACGGCAAGACAATGAACCGGCCGGACCTGGGTTACGCCTGGAACTACCAGACGAACCAGCAGCTCTTCGTGACGCTTTACGTGTATCCGCCCAGGACCGGATCGATTCCGGACGGTCCGATGGACGACGCGGTCCTTGCCCAGTTCCAGCGTGCATTGGCCGACATCTACGAAGGCGCAAAGCTCGGCCGCTACGATCAGCTCAAGCCCGTCGACGGGCCGGACAAATGCACGATCGGTGGCCTTACCTTCCTCTGCACGACCCTGTCGGCCATCCAGCCCACCACCAAGAAGCCGCTCCACACCGCGTTGATGGTGACGGGTTATCGCGATCGCTTCCTCAAGCTGCGGCTCGACTGGATCGACACGCCGGCCAACAGCCGGACGGCGGTCGATGGATTCATGCAGACGCTGATCAATACGATCAGGCGCTGACTACTTGGTCGCTTCTTTGAGATAGGCGACGAGATCGGCGAGCTGGCCGGCCTGCTTCACGCCGTTGAACACCATCTTGGTGCCCGGCACCTTGCCCTTGGGATCGCGGTTGTACTCGGTCAGGGTCGCATCATCCCAAACGATACCCGAATTCTTCATGGCGTCCGAGAAGGCATAGCCTTCCGCCGTGCCAGCCTTGCGGCCGAAGACGCCGTGCAGGTTGGGACCTGCCGTCTGCGCGCCGCCCTTGTCGAGCGTGTGACAGGCACGGCACTGCTGGTTGAACACGCGCTGACCGCGACTTGCTTCGCCTGACTGCGCCCATGCCGGCAACGCCGCCATGCCCACAGAAACCGCAACGACCGTACCCATCCAACTCTTCATTCTCTCTCTCCTGTGTTTTCAGGTAGATGCCGTCCCATGTGGGTCGCCTGGGAACCCAGGCAAGGACTGTGCCCCTGCCTCGCGCTCTATCAGCGCCCGCTTGCGTCGGACACCCCAGCGATAACCCGAAATGGAACCGTCCTTCTTCACGACCCTGTGACAAGGCACAACGACCGCCAGCCTGTTGGCAGCGCAGGCTCCGCCAACTTCACGCGCCTGGCGCGGAACGCCGAGCTTCTTGGCGATTTCGCCATAGGTCGACGTTCGGCCAGCGGGAATCTGCCGCAGCGCTTCCCAGACATTCAGTTCGAAGACAGAGCCTTGCAGGTCGAGCGCAAAATCCGAAGCGGAACCCGGATACTCGATCGCGTCGGCAAGATGACCGACCACGTCCCGCAGCCCCGCCGCATCCTCGATCAGCGTCGCGTCCGGAAATCGAGCAGCGAGGTTCGCTCGCATCGCCTCGTTCATCTCGCCGAACTCGACCATGACTAGTCCCTTGTCGGACATCCCGGCGACGAAGGACCCGAGCGAGCTTTCGGCCTTTGCATAACGCAGGGTCGTTGCCATGTTTCTCTCCTCATTGCCCCTCTTGGGGATCGATAGCGGGAAGATAGGACGAGCCGTTTGCCGTTACGCTCCGGCAACGGATTGGAATTCTCGGACATGCGGGATTTGTTCGAACCTTCGGGCGATCAGGAAGTCCTCCACGAACCTCTGGGCGAGGGCGCCGTGTTGTTGCGCGGCTTCGCGGCGGCACGAAGCGCAACGCTCCTCGCGGCCATCGACAGCATTGCCGACGCGGCTCCGTTCCGCCGCATGATCACGCCGGGCGGCTTCGAGATGTCGGTCGCCATGACCAACTGCGGCACCGCCGGCTGGGTCACGGATCGAAAGGGCTATCGCTACACGACGCACGATCCCGACAGCGGCAAGCCATGGCCGCGCCTGCCTCGGGAATTTCTGGATCTCGCCGAGGCCGCCGCAGCCGCAGCGGGATTTCCGGGCTTCTTGCCCGACGCCTGCCTGGTCAATCGCTACGAGCCCGGCGCGCGGCTCTCGCTCCATCAGGACCGCGACGAGGCCGACTACGGCCATCCGATCGTATCAGTGTCGCTCGGCCTGCCCGCGACCTTCCAGTTCGGCGGCCCGAAGCGCAGCGATCCCGTGAAGAAGGTGGCGCTGCGGCATGGCGATGTCGTGGTCTGGGGCGGCGCGTCGCGCCTCTTCCATCACGGCGTGCTTACGCTCAAGGACGGCGAGCACCCGTCGACCGGCCGCCGCCGGTTCAACCTCACGATGAGGAAGGCTCTGTAGCAGGCCTCACTCCGGCTTGATGTTCTGTTCCTTGATCAGCGTCACCCAACGCTTTTCTTCCTTGTTCAGGAAGTCCTTGAACTCGGCCTGGGTAGAAGAGCGAATTTCCACGCCCTGGACCTTGAAGCGCTCGATCACTTCCGGGTCAGCGGCGATCTTGGCAATCGCCTTCTGCAGCTTGTCGACGATCGGCTGCGGCGTGCCGGCCGGGACGACCATGCCCTGCCAGAACACGGCCTCGAAATCCTTGAGGCCTGCCGCTTCGACCACGGTCGGCACATCCGGGAAAGCAGGCGAGCGCTTGGTGCTCGAGATCGCGATGGCGCGCGTGCGGCCCGTCGCCAGCACCGGCTTCGCTTCGAGCGCCGCCGAGAACATCATCTGCGCCTGCCCCGAGGCCACGTCCTGGCCCGCCTGCGCCCCGCCCTTGTAGGGCACGTGGATGATGTTGAGTCCGGCCTGTGCTTTCAAAAGCTCCGCCGCAAGATGGTTGGTCGCGCCGATGCCCGAGCTCGCGATGTTGAACTTGCCGGGGTTGGCTTTCACCACGGCGATCAGCTCGGCCATATTCTTGGCGGGGAAGTCGGCGTTGACGTGCAGGATGAACGGCGTGAACGACATCAGCGACACGAGCTCGAAGCTCTTGTGCGGATCGTACTGCACCTGGCCCGTGAGGGTCGGGTTGATCACCAGCGACGTGCCGCCGGCATAGATCGTGTAGCCGTCGGGCGGCGCCTTGGCGACGAAGTTGGAGGCGACGGTGGTCGCAGCACCGGCACGGTTGTCGACAATGACCGGCTTACCGAGTTCGGCCGAGAGCTTGTCCGCGTAGACGCGCGCCACCGCGTCGTTCACGCCGCCTGGCGGATAGGGCACCACCATGGAGATCGGCTTCTGCGGCCAATCGGTTTGAGCAACCGCCGGCGCCATGACAGCGAACGGCAGCGCGAGCGCGGCGAGGCCCGCCGCGATGAAAGTGGAACGCTTCATCCTCTTCCTCCCAGATTCCTGTCCGCTGACGCTACTCCGCCACGAAGAACGGCAACGTCACCTCTTTGTTGACCGGCTCGAAGGCAAGCTTCACGCGCTGGCCGATCTTGATGTCGGCTTCGGCGACGCCTCTGAGCGGTGCATTGACCCGCACGCCGGCGTCCATGTCGACCAGCGCCACGATATAGGGCACGGCCGCCTTGAAGAAGAAGTTGAACGGATGGTGGCACACCGTCCAGGTGTGGATCGTGCCGCCCGTCGGGGCTTCCTTGAACTCGCTCTCCATCGAGAAGCAGTGCGGGCAGACCGGCCGCGGATAGTGCCGGACCTTGCCGCAGGCCGAGCAGTGCTGCAGCAGGAAACGGCCTTCGCGCAAACCATCCCAGTGCGGCTGGCTCTCGCGCGTCGGCGTCGGCATCGGACGTTCCGGTGCCGGCGGCGTTACTGCAGTGCTCATGCCGCCCTCCTCAGGATCGCGATCGAACCATCGCCCATGTCGCCGTAACCGGTAACGAGGCCGACTTCGGCATCCTTGACCTGCGCCTTGCCCGCCTCGCGGCGGAGCTGACGAGTCAGCTCGATCACGTGGTTGAGGCCCACGACGTGACCCTGGCTCAGGAGCCCGCCATGCGTGTTGATCGGCAGTTCGCCGCCGAGCGCAATGCGGCCATTCATGATGAACGGCCCGCCCTCGCCCTTCTTGCAGAAACCCAGGAGCTCGAGCTGGTTGATCACCGTGAACGTGAAGCAGTCGTAGATCTCGGCAACGTCGATGTCCTTCGGACCGACGCCGGCCATCTCGTAGGCACGCGGGGCAGACTTGGCGAGGCCGAACTCCAGCAGGTCAGGCCGCTGCGCAATCGAGGCCGGCGATTCGGGATGCCCCTCGGCCACGCCCATGATGGTGACCAATGGCTTCTTCAGGTCACGTGCCCGGTCGCTGCGGCTCACGACGATGGCCGCACCGCCGTCGCTCTCCAGGCTGCAGTCGAACAGCCGGAACGGATCGGAGATCATGCGCGAGGCATGATGGTCCTCGACCGTGAGCGGCTTGTTCATCACGACATTGCCATTGAGGATGGCGTGCTGGCGCGTCACGACGGCGACTTCGGCGAAGTGCCGCTCGGTGGTGCCGTAGAGCTCCATGTGGCGGCGTGCGCCCGGGGCATAGAGCTGCGCGGGGGCAAAGATGCCGATCGGCGCCTCGAATTCGGCCGCCAGCGCGAATTGCGGGAACTGCTGCAGCCGGGTGCTGACCCGGGCGCCCGAGTAGCCGGTACGGCCGACGGCGATCAGCACGTGGTTGCACACGCCCGACGCCACCGCCATGGCGGCGCTCTGGATGGCCGCCACGCAGGTGGCGCCGCCCATCGGCACGAACAGCGACAGCTTGAGGTCGGGCAGCCCGAGGTTGGCGATGAAATCCTCGGCGATGCCACCGCCTGGAAAATAGGGGATGACGCCGTCGATATCGCGGGGGCTGAGACCGGCGTCGGCGATCGCCGCGAGGCTCGCCTCGAGTTGCAGAGCCAACGCACTCTTATGCGTGCCGCGCGTATACGCGGTTTCGCCGATGCCACTAACGGCCGCCTTCTCCCGAAGCGGATGCACCATCTTTGATTTCCTCCGGCGCGCATCGTGCCCTAAGCTCCTTCCCGAGCGAAGGGGGAAGAATGTCAAAGCAAGAGCTGGTTTCGCTGTCCGCAGTCGAGATGCGTCGCCGCATCGGCACCAAGGAGATTTCGCCGGTCGAATTGCTCGAGGCCTGCCTCGGTCAGATCGAGGACGTGAACCCGGCGGTCAATGCGGTGACGGCAATGTGCGTGGCCCGCGCGCGCAAGGAGGCGAAGGCTGCCGAGACCGCGGTGCGCCGCGGCGAGGAGTTGCCGCTGCTCCATGGCCTGCCGACCGGCATCAAGGACCTCGAAGAGACGAAGGACCTCCTCACCACCTACGGGTCGCCGCTCTATCGCGACTATGTGCCGAACTACGACAACGTGATGGTGAACCGCGTACGCACTAACGGTGCGATCGTCGTGGGCAAGACCAACGTGCCGGAATTCGGCGCGGGCTCGAACAGCCGCAATCCGGTGTGGGGCGCCACGGGCAACCCCTTCAATACGACCCTGAATGCCGGCGGCTCGTCGGGCGGCTCGGCAGCGGCGCTGGCGACCGACCTCCTGCCGGTCTGCACCGGCTCCGACACCGGCGGCTCGCTGCGCAATCCCGCCGCCTATTGCGGCATCGTGGGCTTCCGCCCCTCGCCCGGCATGGTCGCCGTCGAACGTCGCTCCATGGGCTGGACGCCGATTTCGGTGCTGGGCCCGATGGGCCGCACGGTGGCCGACACTTGTCTGCTCTATGCCACGCAGATCGGTCAGCACGATCAAGACCCCCTGTCGTTCCCGATCGACGGGGCGGCGTTTGCCGAACCCTGGCCGGTCGATCTCGGCAGCCTGCGCGTGGCCTGGACCGAGGATTTCAGCGGCGCGCCCGTCGAGAAGGGTATCCGCTCGACGATGCGCGAGAAGATCAAGGCGATGAAGCCGCTCTTCCGCTCGCTCGACAAGGTCGAGGTCGACTACGGCGAGGCCGATCGCTGCTTCGACGTGGTACGCGCCGTGAGCTTCCTGTCGCGCTATCACGACGCCTACACCAACAACCGCAAGATGCTCGGCCCCAACATCGTCGCCAACTACGAGATCGGCGCGAAGCTGAGCCTGGCCGACTTCGCCTGGGCGCATGGCGAACAGACGCGCATCTTCCGCAAGTTCCAGGACCTCTACCGCGACTACGATCTGGTGCTGGGGCCGACAGTCGGCTTCTCGCCCTTCCCCTGGAAGCAGCTCTACATCGACCAGATGGACGGCAAGAAGCTGCGCAACTACTACCACTGGATGGCGTCGGTCTATTTCGTGTCGCTGGCCACCAATCCGGCGGTGTCGCTGCCCTGCGGCCTCGATCACAACAAGATGCCGTTCGGCCTGCAGGTGATCGGCCGTTTCCGCGGCGACGGCGAAGTGCTGGGCGCCGCCCACGCGATGGAGCAGGCTTTCAAGAGCATCCCGGGCCTGGCGCGGCCGATGCCGAATCTCGCCAAGCTCAAGAAGCCCACGCAGGCGTTGAAGTCGATCGTGACGCATCCGCCGAAGCTCAACGCCAAGGTCTCGCGCGGCCCCGCTCCCGGCGCCCTGTAGCGTCCGAAAGCGCACGGTGCTGGCAGGGTTGCCGGTGCCGTGCGCTTTACAGAACTTCATCTTTTCGCCCGTGTGGTGCCACCTCGGGCTGCTTACCTCGTTGTGTGGGAAGTCCCGCCTCCAGGGCGGGTCCGAAATCCCAACGGAGGTAAGATGAGCAGGATCATGATCGTGGTCGCGGCCGTCGCACTCGGTGCACTAACTGCCGCGTGCAACCAGACCGCGGGTTACGGCTATCCGAACTACAGCTCGAACAACTACAGCTCCAACAGCGGCTACTGGCGCAACGGCACTTACTACAGCAATGCCAACGCCTATCAGCCCGGCTACTACAACCAGGCGCCGCGCCGCGGCCCGAACGGCGACTATGATCGCGACGGCGTTCCCAACCGTTACGATCGCGACGCCAACGGCGACGGCGTGCCGGACCGCTATCAGCGCCGGTAACGTTCCCATCAAAGAAGCCGGCTCCCCAATGGGAGCCGTTTTTTTTGCGTCTGCGTGCCTTCAACAAATCTCAGTTGCGCCGCTGCCACGCCATCGTCGATGCGTTTCATTCATCATGGGCTTTCCTCGGTGGAGGGATTGGATGCGCAACGCGAAGTGGCTCGCTGCCGCCGGTCTGCTGGTCGTAACGGCGGGATGCGTCGAACAGTCGGGTTCCTATCCGACGACATACGGCTACAGCCCGGGTTATTCGTCCGGATACAGATATCCGACCTACGCCAACAGCTACTACAGCCAGCCTACCTACTATCGCAGCCAGCCGACCTACTATCAGCCGGCGACCTACTACACGCCGGCGCCGCATTATCATCGCCACCGGCGCGATCGCGACGGCGACGGCATCCCAGACCGCTATGATCGGGACAAGAACGGCGACGGTGTTCCCGACAAGTACCAGCGGCGCTGGCGCTAGGGCCGGGGCTTCTTCTTCCGGATTTCGCCGTCGTGCTGACCGAGCGTAGGCGCGGCACGACGGACACTTCCGGGAGTCGCCGAGAGCTTGAGCGGTACGCCCAGCGTCTTCTGGCGGCCGGCCTTGGCATGGTCGACTTCCGCCACCATGCCGCGGGCCAGGATCTGCGGATCGGCGAACACTTCGTCGTGGTGCAGCACAGGGCCAGCGGGGATGCCCTCGACTTCGAGGGTGGCCATCCAGTCGGCCGTGCTGCGTTTACGCACCTCTTCCTGCAACAGCCCCACAATCAGCTCATTGTTGCGCACGCGGTCGGCATTGGCCTTGAAGCGCGGATCGTCGGCGAGTTCCGGCTTGCCGATCAGCGCGCAAAGCCTGCGGAAGAAATTCTGCTGCGCGCCGCCGATGGTCAGCCAACCGTCGCTGGTCTGGAACACCTGATAGGGCGAGGAGCCGCGATGGGCCTGGCCGAGCTTCTCCGGCCGCTTGCCGTTGGCGAAGTAATTTGCGGCCTCGTAGACGCCCAGCGACACCGTGGATTCCAGCAGTGACGTCTCGACCCACTGACCTTCGCCAGTCTTGTGGCGCGCCTGGAGGGCCGACAACACACCGATCGTGAGATAGAGGCCCGCACCGACGTCGGAGATGGCGAGCGGGATGCGGTAGGGCGGACCGTCCTTGGGTCCAGTCACCGACATCAGGCCGGACATAGCCTGGATCATCAGGTCGAAGCCGCCGCGGCCGGCATAGGGCCCGGTCTGGCCGAAGCCCGAGATCGAGCCCAGCACCAGCCGCGGATTGCGCGCGTGCAGCGCTTCCCACCCCAGGCCGAGCCGCTTCATCACGCCCGGCCGGAAATTCTCCAGCACGACGTCGGCGCCATCGACCAGCTCCCAGAAGGTGGCAAGATCGTCCTTGTCCTTGAGGTCGAGCTTGAGGCCGCGCTTGTTGCGGTTCCACAGCATGAACGGGGCCGACTCGCCCTCGACAAAGGGCGGCGCGCCGCGCATGGCGTCACCCTGCGGGCTTTCGATCTTGATGACGTCGGCCCCGAGATCGGCGAGCTGCATGCCGCAGAAAGGACCGGAGAGATGGGTGGTGAGGTCGAGGACGACCAACCCGTCGAGAGCGCCTGCCATGGTCCTAGTGCAGAATCTTGTGAAGATCAGACATGGTCTGTGTCCATTTGTTGGTGCCAAACTCGTTCGACACGATCTTGCCGTCCTGCACGATCAGGAAACGCGGCGTGCCGGTCTTGCGCGGGAGCTGATCGAGGATCGGCTTGAGATCGCCGGGCCAGTGACGCTCCTGGTAGGCCTCCTTGAGCTTCGGCGGATCGACCTCGACCCAGGTCACTTTTCTGAATTCCAGCGACGCGAGCCAGGCCGCCTTGTACTGGTTCTTCCAGTTCGAGCAGGGCTGGCAGTCCCAACCGCCCACGTAGATCACCTTGACCTCCGACGCCGCCTGCGCCGGGCCCAGCACCATCGCGGCAAGCAGGCCGGCAACGAAAAAGGCGCGACGATTCATGATCACTCCAAGGACGGCAGACAGGCTAATCTAGGGTCACATGGCGCAGGCTAACAAACCCTCTCTCGTCACACTGGGTAACTTCTTCCATTTCGCGGTCCGCCGCTTCCGCCAGGCAAGGCTCAGCTATGGCCACGGCACGACCAACGCCGTGGACGAGGCCGCCTTCCTGATGTTGGAGGCCCTGCGTCTCCCGATCCACCGCATCGACCCCTGGCTCGACCTCAAGCCGACGCCGGCCGAACGGGCGCGGCTCCTCACCTTGATCGATGCCCGCATCGGCCTGCGCATGCCGGCACCCTACCTGTTGGGGGCGGCCTACATGCAGGGCGTGCGCTTCCATATCGACCAGCGCGCGCTGATCCCACGTTCCTTCATCGGCGACATGCTGGCCGGCGGCGTCCTGCCCGTCGCCAAGCCGCGCCGTATCCTCGATCTCTGCACGGGCTCCGGATGCCTTGCGATTCTGGCCGCACTCGCCTTCCCACGCGCCACGATCGATGCCGTCGACCTTTCGCCCGGCGCGCTGGCGCTGGCGCGGCGCAACGTGGCGGCCCACCGGCTGGGCGATCGCATCTCCGTTCACCGAGGTGACCTGTTCAAGCCGCTCGTGGGACGACGCTACGATCTCATCATCAGCAACCCGCCCTATGTCGATGCCGGCGGCATGGCGAAGCTGCCGCCCGAGTTCCGGCACGAGCCACGCCTGGCGCTGGCCGCCGGCAAGGACGGGCTCGACCTGGTGCATCGGATTCTGGCCGAGGCGCCGCAGCACCTCACCAAGAACGGTGGCCTGGTCTGCGAGATCGGCCGCGGCCGGGAACCGCTGGAAGCGGCCTATCCCCGCCTACCCTTCCTCTGGCTCGACACCGAGCTCAGCGAAGGCGAAGTGTTCTGGATCACGCGCTCCGATCTTGCCGGCTGACCTTGTTGTCTGATTAGGGTCGTCTGATCAGGCCGTATCGCCAAGGCAGATGTCCAGCGCCCGGGCGGTGCGGATCAGCGTGCCGTCGGGATCGACGGTCTGTGACCTGCCGACCACCTTTTCGAGCGGCACGTCGATCACCTGACGATTCCACCACGCGACCATGTGGTCGGCCTTGCCCTCCGCCAGCAGGTCGACGGCCCGCACACCCAACGCCGCAGCCAACAATCGGTCCTCGGCCGTCGGCATGGCGCCGCGCTGCACATGCCCCAGCACCGTCGCTCGTGCCTCCGCGCCCGTGGCCTTGACCAGGCGCTTGGCCAGCCAGTCGCCCACGCCGCGGTCGGGCGCGTCGGTGGCAGGGTCGGCCGCCTCGTCCGACTGGCCGGCCGCCTCGGCAACGACGACCAGTGCAGAGGTCCGGCCGGCCGCCCGCAGGCGGGCGATGCGGCTTACCACCCGCTCCAGGTGCCAGCGAACCTCCGGGATCAGCACGACGTCCGCACCGCCCGCGATCGCGGCCGCAATGGCGATATGGCCGGCGTCGCGCCCCATCACCTCCAGCACCATGGTGCGCTCGTGGCTGGCGCCGGTGGGCTGCAGGCGATCCAGCGCCTCCGTGGCGATGGCGACCGCCGTCGAGTAGCCGACGGCGCGTTCCGTGTAGCCAACATCGTTGTCGATGGTCTTGGGGACGCCGACGAAGGGAATGCCCGATGACGCCAGGAGACGGCGCAGGATCGCCAGGCTGCCGTCGCCACCCACGCCGATCAGACCTTCGAGGCCCAGCAGCTTCAGACCCTCCACCATCTCGCCCGAGCGATCCTTCTTGCTGCCGTCCGGCATGGGAAAGGCGAAGGGATCGCCGCGATTGGTGCTGCCGAGAAACGTGCCGCCCTGGCGGGCAAGCGCTGCATCCAGCCGCGCAGGATCGAGAGTCACCGCGTCGACGGGACGCTCGAGCAGGCCGAGCGTTCCATAACGCAAACCCACCGTCGTCCAGCCATAGCCATGCTGGGCGCGCAGGGCGACCGCCCGTATCGTGGCGTTGAGGCCGGCGCAGTCGCCGCCGCTCGTGAGAATGCCGATTCGCTTGGTCATCAAGATACTCCTGCGTACTACGGGCTACCGATTGGCGGACAGCTTGAACGGTTCAATCAATCTTGAACTCCATCGTTGCAGCATCAAGATGGCACCCATGAAGGAACACTACCGGACTTTCGCAGGCTACAACGCCTGGGCCAACCGCCGTCTGTACGCGGCGGCGGCGCAACTGTCCGATGCCGACTACCGTGCCGATCGAGGTGCCTTCTTCAAGTCCATGCACGGCACGCTCAATCATCTGCTGGGCACAGATCGCATCTGGATGAAGCGCTTCACCGGCGAAGGCGCTGCGCCCGACCGGCTGGATACCATCCTGCACGAACGTTTCGACGAACTGCGCGCCGCGCGCGAAGCCGAAGACCGCCGCATCGTCGGCTGGATCCAAGATCTAGACGACGCGCGACTGGCGGGTGTGATCCGCTATCGCCGCGTCTCCTCGCCCGAGGAGTTCGTGCAGAAGCTGATGCCGGCGCTCGATCACTGGTTCAATCACCAGACTCACCATCGCGGCCAGGCGCATGTGATCCTCACCGGCCTCGGCAAACCTGCGCCGGAACTGGACATGCTCTACTATCAACGCGAAGTCGCGGCCGGCAGAGCTACTTGAGTTCGCAAACCGAGCGGGCATGGCCGGGGCCCGGCCAGCGCGAGTCGCAGACCGCAAGCACCCCTCCCTCCGTGCCGTAGAGCGCGCTGGTCCAGGTCCCGTCCTCCACCGGATTCACCACCATGGTCGCAAAGTCGCGCAGCCCCACGACAAAGGCGTCGCTGCGATCGAGGCCGGGCACACGGACAGGTCTCTTGGGATGCTCGGGCGAAGGGACCGGCTGGACGTGCGACAGTTCCATGCCGCCCGTGCCGACGGCGAGGTGCGGCGGCTGGCGGCTGTCGAAGCCGATTGCCTGGAAGCGATGCATGTGGCCGGCAATGACCACTTTGACATGCGGCGGCAACCCGTCTGGGAAAACACGGCGCACCGCTTCGCGCTGGGTTTCGTTGACGAAGCCATAGGGCGTCGGGCTGAGCGGGCCACCCTTGTCGCGCTTCACGACACCCCAGATCGGTCGATGCGTGACCAGCCAGGTCGGCGTGCGATCCTCGGCCAGCAGACGCGCAACCTCGCGATACTGACCAATATAGAGGTCGAGGTTGAAGAGGACGGCATCGGCGGCATTGGCCGAGTCGACTGCGATGATGTTGAGTTTGCCGAGCTTGAGGCGAAACGGCGGGTTGGTAATGGTCGGGAAGACTTGACCCGCAAAAGGAAGCGCCGGCGGCTGGGGCCAGGCACCGAGTTGCCAGCCTGCTGGCGTCTGCGGCGGGCACTCCTGCTGCTTCGCGCCGGGGCCGAGCAACGTCGAGTTGGCGTCGAGCAGAAAGAACCAGCCGGGACCGGCCCGGCTGCACAGTTCGTGATTGCCGCGGCTCAGCAGCCACGGTGCGACAGGCAGCAGGCGGGCTGCAGGCAGAAAGAAGTCGTCGCGCCAGTACGCCCATTTGTCGGGGATCGGGCTGCCCTCCATGTTCTGGCTCCAGTATGCGGCGCCAATGGGCAGGTCCGGCTCGTCTTCGTCGTCGAGATCACCTGTATCGTAGAAGCTCACGGACATGTTGCGGCCATAGCCCGAGACGCGCGCTGGCACGACCATGCCCCGCGGCGTGCCGCGATAATTGTAGTCGCCGACATGGATAATCAGGTCGGGCCTGTTCCCCACCTCTTCGTCGGCCATCGTCCCGAAGGGCCAGACCTTGGCGAAGCCGTCGCCGGTGCAGGGCTGCGGCTTGTCCTTGGTGTCGCCACGACAGCCGCTGTCACCCACGAGCACGACCCGGCGCGGCGTGCCGAGTGACACGACTGGCAGATCGATGCGCCGATCACCGAGGAACACGCTCGCCGACTCGCCAATCGGATAGCGCGCCTCGCAAACCAGCACATCGTCGAACTGGCCGCCTGGGGGACGTTGGCGCGGCGTCATGACGGAGGTGCCGCCGTGGGACGAGCGCAAGGCCGGGCACGCCGTCGCCCGCTCGGCGACGCTGCGGACCATCGGAACAGGCTTGCCGTCCGTACCCTCCCCGAACAGCACGAAGGCAAAGAAGAGAGGAGCCGTCCGCTGCGCCTGTGCCGCGCCATTCCCGACGTGCACAGCGAGAGCAGATGCGAGGAAGAGCCAGACAAAGCGCATGGCGAAAGACTCCGGAACATTGCCGCGACGGCAAAGCTCACGCAGGATGTCAGAAATGAACGGTGAGGAAAGTGCGATGAGCCAAGCGTCGAAAGACAAGCGAGACGATGCGCAGGATATCCGTGCTGTTCCCTACATGGAGCGCACGCGACAATACTATCGCGCCCTGGGATACGAGCAGGACTATGTCTGGGCGCGCTTCGACGACGTGCCGTTCGCGCCGCTCGCCAAGCCTCTCGCCGCGGTCCGTCTGGGGCTCGTCACGACGGCAAGCCCGCCCGGCCTCGGCAATCGCGATGCGCGCGGCGTGCGTCACGTCTGGTCGGGCGAGATCGCCCCGCCTCCGGCCACGCTGTTCACCGACAATCTCGCCTGGGACAAGGAATCAACCCACACGCAGGATCGCGAAAGCTATCTGCCGATCGAAACCGCATCGGCACTGGCGCGCGAGGGCCGGTTTTCTGGCCTTGCGTCACGCTTCCATGGCGTGCCGACCGAATACAGCCAGCGCAAGACCTTGTCCGAAGATGCGCCGGAGGTGCTGGCGCGACTACGAGCCGACGGCGCCGATGCCGCGCTTCTCTGCGCGCTTTGACCCGTCTGCCACCAAACCGTGAGTTTGGTCGCCCGACATCTCGAAGCCAACGGACTGCCGACCGTGATCGTGGGCTCGGCCCGCGACGTGGTGGAATATTGCGGTGTGCCGCGCTTCCTCTTTACCGACTTCCCGCTCGGCAATCCGTGTGGTCTGCCTTGGGACCGCGGCATGCAGCGCGCGATCGTCGGCCAGGCGCTCGACCTACTGGAAACCGCGGACCGGCCGCGCACGACAGTGCAGGCACCGTTTACCTGGAAGGCAGACGATCCCGGCTGGCGTGGCCGCTACGGCCGCGTCGACCCGGCGGAGCGCGACCGCCTGCTGGCCGCCGGCCGCGAGCGTCGCGAACGCCAGGCCGCCGCCAGCGCGTTGAAAGAGGGCTAGACGCGATCAGGAGTTCCAAAGCTGCGGCGAGCCGCGCACGACGACGCGGCGGCCCATCGCGGTGATCGCGGGTCCACTGTCTGTCACGACGGCAAGTTCGGACGCGACGAGATTGCGGACGGCGTTGTTATCGAGCAGGCGACGATCGCGGCTCCAGCCGCCGATGGCTTTCAAAGTTTCCCATTCACTGGGGCTCAGTCGGAGTTCGTTTTCCATATCCATGCTGCCTCCGATGCACTGGTGGCAGATCGTTTACTCGCCAAACGTGACAGATCGGCGACCGGCCCGGATTTGTCACAACCCCAAATCGGAAACACGCGCGACCCGGGCCCGCCGCCGGGGCCATGGCAGCAACGATGTCAGAACATGACGATCCTGCCGTTCTCGCGCCGGAATCTCTCGATGATGGCGAAAGCATCGCCGCCGCCCGACGAGCTCGCACAGCCCGAGAGCCAAGATTGATTCGCTAAGTGCTTGCCGGGAATGGTGGGCGCACCAGGGCTCGAACCTGGGACCCGCTGATTAAGAGTCAGCTGCTCTACCAACTGAGCTATGCGCCCTCCGAAAACCGGAGGCATTGCCCGGAAGCGGCGCGGCTATACCAAGGCCTTTTCCCCTTGTCGAGTCATCCGACGCTCCGATCGGGGGAAACCTGCCTACCGCGTGCGCGGCAATTGCGCATCGCGGTAGACATTGACCCCGATCAGCAGCCCGCAGGCGAACATGACCGACAGCAGCGCCGTCCCGCCGTTGCTGACGAGCGGCAGCGGCACGCCCACGACCGGCAGCAGGCCCATGACCATGGCCGTGTTGATGAAGACGTAGAGGAACATCAGCGACGTGACGCCCAGCGCCAGCAGGCGGCCGAAATGGTGCTGGCTGCGGAAGGCGATCGAGAAGCCCCAGACCAGCACCAGGGCGAACAGGGCAAGCAGCACGCAGGCACCGACCAAACCCCATTCCTCGACGAAGGTCGTGAAGATGAAGTCGGTCTGCTTCTCCGGCAGGAAATTCAGCGACGACTGGGTGCCCTTCAGGAAGCCCTTGCCGAACAGGCCGCCCGAGCCAATGGCGATCTTGGACTGGGTGATGTGATAGCCGGCGCCCAGCGGATCCCGGTCGGGATCGAGGAAGGTGAGCACGCGTTTGCGCTGGTATTCGTGCATGAGCGTCCAGGCGATCGGCAGACTGGCGACCGCCGAGATCCCCGCAACCAGGAACATCCAAATTCGCACGCCGGCCACGAACAGCAATGCGCCACCGCCCATCAGCACCATCATCGCCGTGCCGAGATCGGGTTGGATCATGACCAGCGCCACCACGACCAGGATCATGGCCAGCGGCGGCAGCGTGTAGAGGAACTGCGACGCCTGTTCCTTGCGCAGTCCGTGATAGTAGCGCGCCAGCACCAGAATCACCGCCACCTTGGCGATCTCCGACGGCTGGATCTGCAGCGGCCCGATCACCAGCCAGCGCTGCGCACCCATGCCGATCTTGCCGATGATATCGACGGCCACCAGCATCAGGACGGAGACGATATAAATCGGCCAGGCCATCGCCAGCCAGACCTTGGGGTGAACCAGCGCGACCACCAGCATCAGTCCGAAGGCCATGCCATAGCGCACGGCATGTCGCGCCGCCCAGGGCTCGAAGCGGCCGCCGGCAGCCGAATAGAGCGCCAGGACGCCAACCCCGGCGATTGCGGTGAGGACCAGGACCAGTCCCCAGTTGATGCGCCAGATCTTCTCGGCAAAACCGATCGGTGCGGGAGCATCGAGGGCGAGGCTCATCGCGACGCCATTTTCTTGAAGCCGTCGGTGCGGCGCGACGGATCACGCTTGATGGTCTCGGCCAGCACATCGCGGCCGATGGGACCAGCGGTCGCGCCACCGGCCATGCCGTGCTCGATGATGACGGCGCAGGCATAGCGCGGCTTTTCCGCCGGGCCGAAACAGACGAACAGCGCGTGATGGCGCAGGTGCCAGGGCAACTGCGCCTGGGTAATGCCGAGCTCGCGTTCGCGCTCGGTGATGCGCTTCACCTGGGCGGTGCCGGTCTTGCCGGCGAAAGTGAAGTCGAGCAGCTTGCCGCTCGCATCGCGCCGCAAGGCGCCGGCGGTGCCGATGCTGCTGTTCACGACGTCGACCATGCCCTGGCGGACGATCTGCAGGTGCTGCGGATTGAAGCGCAGCGACGGTGCCGTCGGCTTGTCGCGCGGCGCCGGCGGAGCCAGCTCCTCGCGCGGCGCCGTTTTGGCCAGCAGCAGGTTGGGCTGAACCTCGTAGCCGCCATTGGCGATGCGTGCCGTCATGATGGCAAGCTGCAGCGGCGTTGCGGTCATGAAGCCCTGGCCGATGCCGAGATTGAAGGAATCGCCCGGCTGCCAGGGTTTGCCGACCTTCTCCTGCTTCCAGGCGCGCGTCGGCTGGTTGGCCGACGATTCACCCGGCAGGCCGAGTTCGCTCACCTTGCCGAAACCCAGCCGGTTGGCCATGTCGGCCATGCGGTCGACGCCGGTGCGCCGTGAGGCTTCGTAGAAGAAACAGTCGCAGGAGCAGGCAATCGCCTCGGTGACGTTGGTCGAGCCGTGACCGCCCTTCAGCCAGCAATGGAACTTGATGTTGCCGAGTTCGAGATAGCCGGGACAGGGAAGTCGCGTCCAGGGATCGATCACCTTGGCTTCGAGCGCAGCCAGCGCCGTCACCATCTTGTAGGTCGAGCCCGGCGGATAGACGCCGGCGATCGCCTTGTTGTGCAGCGGCCGCTCGGGGTTGTCGAGAAGCTCGCGCCATTCGCTCTGCGTGATGCCGCGGGCAAAGGTCGAAGGATCGAAGCCCGGGGTTGATACCATCGCCAGCACGTCGCCGGTGATCACGTCCATGACCACGACCGAACCGGACTGATGTTCCTTCACCTTCTCGGCCACGAAGCGCTGCAGATCGAGGTCTATGGTGAGCAGCGCATTGGCGCCGGGCTGGCCTTCGGTACGGTCGAGCTCGCGGACGACGCGGCCTACGGCATTCACCTCGACCTGGACCACACCGGCCCGGCCTCGCAGATCGTCTTCGAGCGCACGCTCCATACCCTTCTTGCCGAAGCGTATGGTGGGAAGGCTCAACACCGGATCGTCGCGACCGGCAAGATCTTCGTCGGAGACACGGCCGGTGTAGCCCACGATGTGGCTCATCAGCTCGCCTTCGGGATAGTCGCGCGACTGGCCGAGATCGATGAAAACGCCCGGAAGATCGGGCGCATTGAATTCGAGCCGCGCCACTTCTTCCCAGCCAAGGTTCTCGCGGACGACCGCGGGCTGGGAGTTGCGGCTGCGACGCAGCTCACGCAGCAGGCGGATCTTGTCGGCCTCGCCCAGTGTCAGGATCTGATCGAGACGTTCGATCAGGATGTCTGCGCCGCGTCCGCGGTCGGACGCGACCATCGCACGGAAATTGTTGCGGTTCACCGCCAGCGGATGGCCGCTGCGATCGAAGATCAGCCCGCGCGACGGCGGCAACAGCCGCAGATTGATGCGGTTGTCGTCGGCCAGCGATGCGAAGCGCTCCGTCTCGACGACCTGGAGCTGATAAAGCCGGCCGGCCAGCGCCGTCAGCAGCGCGGCCTGCGCGCCGCCCAGCACCAGGGCGCGGCGCGTGAAGAGGCCGCTGCGCTCGCCGTCACCCTTGCGAAAATGCTTCATGATGTGGTCTCGCCCGGCCGCGCCGTGCCACGGGACAGTTCCGGCACGTTCAGCGGATCTCGCGCGCGCACTCGGGCAAGCAACGGCGCCAGAAGGGGATAGAACACGACCACCACGAGATACTGCATGATTGCCGGCAGAGGATCGATGGCCGTCCAGGTCCACAGCGACGTAAAGGCCCAGACCAGCACCACGAAGCCGAACATCAGAATGCAGAAACCAAACCACTGGAAGAGAAACGGTACGCCGACCAGGTAGCGGCGGTTGGCGATGACGGCGGCGCGGATCAGCACGAAGCCCAGTGCGCTGACCCCGACCGGCGCTCCCGGCCCGCCCAGCAGCAGATCGAGCAGCACCCCCATGACCAGCAGCAGCGGCCCCGGCAGGCGCTCGGGCGTCGCCAGGCTGAACTGGAAGACGACCAGCGCCGGCAGGAGCGGCAAGGTGTCCGAGAGATAAGGTGCGCGCAGCGGCGCCAGGGTCAGCAGCACGAAGAAGAGCAGCACCGAGCCCGGTAGGGCAGCCCTGCCCCAGCGGTCGAGAGCGGCGAGGATACCATCGGCACGCATCTCAACGCGCCTTCTGGCCAGGCATTGGTGTCACGGGCTGCGAAGCCCCCGTCCCGCCCACCAGGCCGGTGACGCCATAATCGATGACACGCACAAACTCCAGTCGCGAGAAATCGGTGAAAGGCCGCACGCGTACACTGCCCTCGTTCGTCTCGACGACTTCGCCGACGGGAATGCCGACCGGGAAACTGCCACCATGCCCCGAGGTCACGATACGATCACCGCGCTGTACGCCTGCGACGCTTTGCAGGAGAGTGAGCCGCAGGCGAGTCGAATTGTCCCCGGCCAGAATGGCACGCTCGCGCGTGCGCTCGATCAGCACAGGCAGGCGCGAATTCACGTCGGTGACGAAGAGGACGCGGGCGCTGTTTTCGCCGACCTCGGCGATACGGCCGGCAAGGCCTTCCCCGGTAACGACGGCTTGGCCGGGTTCGACGCCCACCCGACGGCCGACATTGAGGAGCGCCCCGCGCATATAGGCGTTGATGCTGTCACCCACGATGCGGGCCGTGATGAACGAAGCTTCGGGTCCTTCCCGAAAGTTGGCGAGCCCGCGAAGCCCCTCGTTCTCGTTCTCGAGCCGCCGGGCGGCGGTCTGCCAGGCAAGCAGCCGGGCGTTCTCCTCGCGCAGGCGGGCATTCTCCTCGCGCAGCGAGGCAAACTCCCTCAGGTCGGCAATGGCGCGGTTGGCATAGGCGACAGGCCGGGCAATGGCTTCGAGCACCGGGCTGGCGACATCGAGGGCAACCACGCGGGCATGTTCGACGAGGACCGTATCGGCCTTGCCGATCAACATGATGACGAAGGCAGCGACCACGAGCAGACCAAGGGCGAAGCGCTGCACGACTGTGCGCACCTGGCCCGCGACCACCTCGAAGTCGTCCCGAATCGCCATGTTCGGCTATTCTACTCCAACTCGCTCGACTTCTCCTCCCCAGCTTAGTCAGGGAGCGCGCGAAGGGGAGGCGTTTCTCTTAGTACATCGAGGACAGAACGCCGCGCAGGCGTGTGATGTTCTCCACGGCGTGGCCGGTGCCCAGCGCCACGCAGAGCAGCGGGTCTTCGGCCACCGACACCGGCAGGCCGGTCGCCTGGCGCAGCACCGTGTCCATGTTGGCGAGCAGCGCGCCGCCGCCCGTGAGCACGATACCCTTGTCGACGATATCGGCCGCCAACTCGGGCGCAGTGTTCTCCAGCGCCACCTTCACGGCCTCGACGATCGCGCTCACCGGCTCCTGCAGGCTCTCCGAAATCTGCCGCTCGGTGATGATCAGTTCCTTCGGCACGCCGTTCATCAGGTCGCGCCCCTTGATCTCCATGGTGCGGCCTTCGCCGTCGTCCGGCGGGCAGGCGGACGCGATGGTCTTCTTGATGCGCTCGGCCGAGCTTTCGCCGACCAGGAGGTTATGGTTGCGGCGGATATAGGCGATGATCGCCTCGTCCATCTTGTCGCCACCGACGCGGACGGACCGCGGATAGACGATGCCACCCAGCGACAGCACGGCCACCTCGGTGGTGCCGCCGCCGATATCGACGACCATCGAGCCGGTCGGCTCGGTGACCGGCAGGCCGGCGCCGATCGCCGCCGCCATCGGCTCCTCGATGAGCCACACCTTGCGGGCGCCGGCGCTCTCGGCCGATTCCTGAATGGCGCGCCGCTCAACGGCGGTGGAGCCGGACGGCACACACACCACGATCTGCGGATGGGCGAAGCTGCGCCGATTATGCACCTTGGAGATGAAGTGCTTGATCATCGCTTCGGCGACTTCGAAGTCGGCGATGACGCCATCGCGCAGCGGACGGATCGCCTGGATGTTGCCGGGGGTACGGCCCAGCATCATCTTCGCTTCCTCGCCGACGGCAAGGACCTGTCGTTTGCCGCTCTGCGTGGTCAACGCCACGACGGACGGTTCGTTGAGAACGATGCCCCGACCCTTCACATAGACCAGCGTGTTGGCCGTGCCGAGGTCGATGCCCATGTCCGCCGAGAATAGCCCGATGACGCGCGACAGCATTGAGTTAAGTCTCTGTAATTGCGGCGAAATCTTGATTTTAAAGCGCCATTCCTGCGTCCGGCGCCAAGGTGCGACCGGGTTTAGACCGGCAGGCCAACGCTCGCAAGGCGATTCAAGCCATGCGAGCTGCAACCATGCTGGGGACGTGTTCTTCTTTCGTGCGACGCGAAGAACAGACGCGCCGCCTGCAGCTACAGCCCCATCATCTTGGCGATGGTGTTGCGCTGGATGTCGTTGGTGCCGCCGCCAATCGAGCCGACGCGCACGTCGCGGAAGAGGCGCTGGATGTCGTGCGCCATCGTGTAGCCCGCGCCACCCATGATCTCCATGGCGAGGTGGGCGCATTTGAATTCGCCGTCGGTGCCCTGGATCTTGGCGATGGCGGTCTCCTCCACCGGATCGAGCCCGGCATCGAGCATGTCGGCCAGGCGATAGGTCAGCGCCTGCGTCGTGCGCAGCATGATCCGCATGTCGGCGAATTTGTGCTGGATCGCCTGGAACTTGGAGATCGGCTGGCCGAACTGCACCCGCTCCTGGGCGAAGCGTTTGGCGTACTCGATGGCGAAATGCATGTTGCCGCAGGCTTGCGCGGCGAGGCACAGGCGCTCGAGGTTCAGCCCCTTCATCAGGCCGGACCAGCCCCGGTTCTCCTCGCCGATCACATGATCGGCCGGCACGAACACGCCATCGAAGAAGATCTCGTTGGCATGCGTGGTCCGCCGGCCGAGCGTCTCCAGCGGCTTCATGGTGAGGCCAGCCGCCTTGGCGTCGACCCAGAAGAGCGTCACGCCCTTGTGCCGCGCGTCGCCGTCGGTCTTGGCCACCACCATCAGATAGTCCGCGACATGGGCCGCGCTGATGTAGAGCTTCTGGCCGGTAATCCGGTATCCGTTGCCGTCGCGCACGGCGCGCGTCTTGATGCCGGAGGCGTCGGAGCCGGTGTCGGGCTCCGAAAGCGCGAAGGCCGACTTCAGCTTGCCGGCGCAGATCTCCGGCAGATAGCGCCGACGCAGGTGCTCGCCGGCGGTGAGCTGCAGATGCATGCCGCCATAGACGACGGTCGGCAGGTAGAGCGATGAGGCGCCGCTGTAGTGGCGCGCCAGCGCCTCGACCAGGATGACGAGATCCTTGCGGCTGCCGCCCATGCCGCCATAGGCGGGATCGTAGGGCAGCGACATGTAACCGGCTTCAGCCAGCGCCTTGAAAGCCGCATGCGGGAACTCGCTCGCGGCATCGAGCCGGCGCACCTCCTCTGCCGGCAACACGCGTGCCAGCAGTTCGGAGACATTGCGCCGGATCAGCTTCTGTTCGTCGGTCAGCCCGAAATCATCCAAGTCAGTCATCAAACTCTCGAAATAACAATCCAGCTTCAGTCGAACACGACGACGCCACGAGCAACTTCGCCGGCCATCATCCTCTTGAAGCCGTCGTTGATCTCCGAGAGCTTGTAGGTGCGGCTGATCAGCCCGTCGATGTTCAGGCGCTTGTTCATGTAGTGGTCGACCAGCATCGGGAAATCGAGGTCGGGCCGCACGGAACCGTAGAAGGTGCCGCTCACTTTCTTCTCACTGAACACCATCATGAAGGGCGAATACTGCGCCTTCATCGATGGCGCGGAGATACCGACGGCAACCGCGTGCCCGCCCGGCGCCAGCGCGTCGAAGCCCAGGGCCTGGGTCTTGTCGATCGAGACCGCATCGAAGGAATAGTCGACGCCCAGCCCGCCGGTGATCTCCTTCACCTTCTTCACCGGATCGTTGTCGGTCGCGGTGTTGACGGTGTGGGTGGCGCCGAAGGTCTTGGCCATCTCGAGCTTGTTGTCGAGGATGTCGGCCGCGATGATCTTCGACGCGCCCGAGAGCATGGCGCCCTGGATGGCGTTGAGGCCAACGCCGCCGCAGCCGATCACCAGCACGGTCGAGCCCGCTTCGATCTTGGCGTGACGGGTCACCGCACCGACGCCGGTCGCCACGCAGCAGCCGACCAGGGCCGCCTGGGCCCAGGGCATGTCCTTGCGGATTGGGATGACCATCTCCTCCGGCACCACGACTTCCTCGGCGAAGGTGCCGATGCGCGCCATCTGGTTGATGCCCTGGCCCTTGTGCTTCAGCCGCAGGGTGCCGTCGTAGAGAGAGCCCGGCGGTACCGAGGCGCGGCCGATGCACAGCACGGTGCGGCCCTGCGTACAGTAGCGGCAGCGCCCACAATGCGGACGGAAGGAGAAGATCACGTGGTCGCCCGGCTTCACCGTCGTGACGCCAGCGCCGCATTCGAGAATCTCGCCGGCCGCTTCATGGCCCGGCACGATCGGCATGGGAGACGGCCAGTCCCCGTTCATGACATGCCAATCGCTCTGGCAAACGCCCGAGGCCCGCATCTTCACGCGCACTTCCTGCGCCTTCGGCGGATCGAGCTCGCACTCGACGACCTGCAAGGGCTCGTTGGGCTTGAACAGAACAGCGGCCTTCATGTTTTTCCTCCTGAATCGTTGGCGGGACTATATCATCGCCCGCATGACCAACACCCTTCTCATCACCGGCGGCGCCTCAGGTATCGGCGCCGAGACCGCCCGTCGCGCCGCGACGCGCGGCTACAGGATCGCCATCAACTATCGCTCGCGCGATGCTCAGGCCAAGGCCGTCGTGGCCGACATTGCGGCCAAGGGCGGCCAGGCCATCGCATTGCCAGGCGATATGGCCAACGAAGCCGATATCGTGCAGCTGTTTGCAGAGACCGAGCGGGCGCTGGGGCCGATCACGCATCTGGTCAACAGCGCCGGCATCGACCCCAGCAGGGCGCGCGTCGAGGACTATGACGCCGACACGCTCCATCGCCTGTTCACCATCAATGTCACCGGCCTGATGCTGTGCTGCCGCGAAGCCACGCGGCGCATGTCGACCAGGAACGGCGGCAAAGGCGGCGCAATCGTCAACGTCTCGTCCATGGCCGCCACGCTCGGCGGACGGAAGGGCGCTTCGGCCTACGCCGCCACCAAGGGCGCGGTCGATGCCTTCACCAAGGGCTTTGCCCGCGAAGTGGCGGCGGAAGGCATCAGGGTCAATTCGATCCGCCCCGGCGCGGTCATGACCGAGATGACCGAAGGCCGACTGAACGACGAAGCCGTCCGCACCGCCGTCGCCGCGTCGATTCCCATTCAACGCATCGGCGAGGCGCACGAAATCGCCGAGGCGATCCTGTGGCTCCTGTCGAATGAAGCCTCCTTCATCACCGGCGCCATGCTCGATGCATCCGGAGGCGGCTATGTCATCTGAGGCCAAGACACTTCTCATCACCGGCGGCGCCTCGGGCATCGGCGCCGAAACGGCACGTCGCGCAGCAGCGCACGGCTACAAGATCGCCATCAACTACCGCTCGCGCGACGCTCAGGCCAAGGCTGTCGTCGCCGACATCGCCGCCAAGGGCGGCCAGGCCATCGCCCTGCCGGGCGACATGGCGAACGAGGCCGATATCGTGCGGCTGTTCGAGGAGACCGAACGGGCGCTGGGTCCCGTCACGCATCTCGTCAACAGCGCCGGCATCAACGGCCGGCGCGGCCGGGTCGACGAATACGACGCGGCTATCCTCGCCAATCTGTTCGCCGTGAATGTCGTGGGCCTGATGCTCTGCTGCCGCGAGGCAGCGCGGCGCATGTCGACAAAGAACGGCGGCAAGGGCGGCGCGATCGTGAATGTCTCGTCCATGGCCGGCACCCTAGGCGGACGCCCCGGCTCGTCGGCCTATGCCGCCAGCAAGGGAGCCGTCGATGCCTTCACGAAGGGCTTTGCCCGCGAGGTCGCGGCCGAGGGCATCCGCGTAAACTCGCTGCGACCGGGCATGGTGCTGACCGAGATGACCGAAAGCCGGCTGAACGACGACGCTTTTCGCGCCAGCATCGAAGCCTCGATCCCGATGGGACGAATCGGACAGAGCCACGAGATGGCCGACACGATCCTATGGCTGCTCTCGGAACAGTCATCCTTCATCACCGGCGCGATGCTCGATGCCTCGGGCGGTGGATACAAGATTTGAAAACAAAAACGGGCCCCGAAGGGCCCGTTTCGTTAGCGTCCGGAAGGACTAGTTCTTGGCCTTGTCGACCAGGGCCTTTTCCTTGATCCACGGCATCATGCCGCGCAGCTTCTCGCCGATCTCTTCGATCGGGTGCTCCGACATGCGCTTGCGCATCGCCTTGAACGAGGCCTGGTTGACCTTGTTCTCCAGCATCCAGTCGCGCGCGAAGCGGCCGGACTGAATGTCCTCGAGAACGCGCTTCATCTCGGCCTTGGTCTCGGCCGTCACGATGCGCGGGCCCGAACGATACTCGCCGTATTCCGCGGTGTTGGAAATCGAGTAGTTCATGTTGGCGATGCCGCCCTCGAAGATGAGGTCGACGATCAGCTTCACCTCGTGCAGGCACTCGAAATACGCCATCTCCGGCGCGTAGCCCGCCTCGACCAGCGTCTCGTAGCCGGCCTTGATCAGCTCGACCAGGCCGCCGCACAGCACGACCTGCTCGCCGAACAGATCGGTCTCGCACTCTTCCTTGAACGAGGTCTCGATGGTGCCGGCGCGGCCGCCACCGACTGCCGAGGAGTAGCTGAGCGCGATCTCGAGCGCGTTGCCCGACGGGTTCTGCGCCACCGCCACGAGGCAGGGCACGCCGCCGCCACGCACGTACTCGGAGCGCACCGTGTGGCCGGGGCCCTTCGGCGCGATCATGAACACGTCGAGGTCGGCACGCGGCGACAGCAGGTTGAAGTGGACGTTGAGGCCATGGGCGAAGGCGAGCGCGGCGCCCTGCTTCATGTTGGGGGCGAGATCGGCATTGTAGATGTCCGACTGCAGCTCGTCCGGCGTCAGTACCATCACGATGTCGGCCCACTTGGCGCCATCGGCCGGGCTCATGACGGTGAAGCCGGCGCCTTCGGCCTTCTTCGTCGTCGCCGAGCCGGGCTTCAGTGCAATGCGCACGTCCTTGACGCCGGAATCGCGCAAGTTCATGGCGTGGGCGTGGCCCTGGCTGCCGTAGCCGACGACAAGGACCTTCTTGCCCTTGATCAGGTTCACATCGGCGTCACGATCGTAGTAGACACGCATAGGGCCCATTCCTCCTGGCAGTGCGCTCTTGGCAATAAACGGGGCTTACTAGACAACCCAGCCCGCAAACACCAGTCTGGAATCCTGCCTCTTCGCATGTCCGCCCTGCATTCCCTCCTGCCCCTGCTCGCTATGTCCTTTTTCCTCGGCGGCTGCTGGTACAGCTCCTCCGTTTCCGGCAGCAAGGACGGCACGTCGCAGATGCGGCGGATCGACCAGGCCAATGCCAGCACCACGCCGCAACAGGCCCAGGCGCTCATCAGCGGCAAGACCTGGCGCGCGGCCGGCACTCTCTACGGTCCGGCCGCCCATTATTCTACACCTGACGGACGGGATTTCGCCTGGTTCTATGAAGGGCGTCAGGTCATCGCGGGCGAGTGGAAGGTCGAAACCGGCCCCTCAGGCCCCAGCGGAGCCCAGGTGACGAAGGTCTGCCTGCGCTACCCGGGCGAAGCGGTCCATCCGATCAGCAAGGCAGCGGGCGCCAACTGGTACTGCCAACCCGCCGGTTCGGTCTTCGAATGGGTGCGCGAGCGCGTCGACGGCGATCCGCTCGGTCTCGCCAGCCGGAGCGAGGTGCCGTTCGTCTCTCGCCACAAGAACCTGACCATCAGCCAGTTGCAGGCGCTGCTGCCGCGCTAGACCTCAGAGGATCTCAACGCCCATGTCGACCTTCCGCCTTTCGTCGCTCCTCGCCATGGCCGTCCTGGCCCTCGGCGCCTGCTCCAATCCCGATCCGGAGGCGCCAACGGGCCCGGCCGTGGCCATGCCGGGCATCGACTATGCCGTCGCCAACTCGACGCCCGGCGGCGCGGAACGGGCGATGAGCCACAAGACCTGGATGTGGACGCGCGGCGGCGGGCCGGCCCAGATCCATTATTCGACCGCCGACGGGCGCGACTTCGCCTGGCTGGTCGGCCAGCGGCGGATCTTCCAGGGCGAGTGGAAGACGCAGACGACGACCGAGAACGGCGGCCAGCCGCTGATCCAGGTCTGCCTGCGCTACCCCGGCGTCAATCTGGGCGGCCTCAGCAGCAACTGGACCTGCCGACCGGCGGGAACCTTCTTCGTCGAGATGCAGCAGCGCGAGAGCGGCGATCCGCTGCGCATTGCGGGCCGTACGCAGGCGCTGTTCGTCCTGACCCAGACTCCTGCCAACTTGGCCGAGGTCGAAGGACGGGTCGCGGCCATTCAGGGCATTCGCAACTAGGGTCAGATCAGCAGGTGCACGATGGTGAGGCCGGCCATCAGGCCGATCGACGTCACCATCAAGGTCAGGAAACCGACCGCGCCGACGAGGATCGCGAACAACGGTACGAGCAGCAGGCCGAGGACGCCCAGCACTGCGGCACGGCCGGGGTGAGCCGCCAGGGTCTTGAGATCGAAGATTCGGCCGCTCTCCCGTGAAGCTGCGCCCATGGCGCTGAGCCGCGCCAGACGATCGCTTGTCGGCGGCGTCAGTGCCAAGGCCAACGTCCGGCGATCGGTCGTCCTGCGGCGTGCCGTCGTAGGCGCGGCGATGAACAGATAGGCGAAGGCCTCGCCGCCCGGCGGCGGATCGGCCGCGCCGATCTTTTCCAGCGCTTGCGCGAAGGCCTCCGGGTTACGCGCCAGCTGCACGACCTTGGCATCCGTCCAGTAGCAGCGATTGCGCCAGAGCCGGGCCAAGGGCGGTCCCAGGAACAGCGACGTCCAGAGAAACAGGATGAGCTTGTAGAAGACGGCCACCAGGTAGAAAGGCAACAGCAGGAAGCGCACGACCTTGGCCACGAGCAGCGGCGCGCCGCCGGCAATCTTGTCGAGATCGGGGATAGCATCGCCCTGCATTCCCTCCTCCAGCCCCTCGCCGGCCCGCCCCAGACGATCGGCGCTGGGGTGTCGAGTTACCGATACAAGCAGCAGGTCCTTCAGCGTGCGCCATGCTGATCCGCGCAGCGGCAGGTCGAGCACGGTCAGGAAAAAGCCGAAGGTCCGCAGCGCAGCCATGATGCCGGCGGCAACGCGCAGGTCGCCCGCACCGATGGCGGAGATCAGGCGGGCCGCGACGGCTTCGGTTTCGCTGCGATTGAGCTTTTCCAGCAGGCCGCGGGTGATGAGCACGATGCCGTCCTTGTGCGAAGCTCCCAGTGCCGCGGCGTTGACGATCGGCGAATCGATCAGCAGGAGTCGCGGGACCGGCGCCCCGGTACCGATTGCGACTTCCTCGACGATGTTGCCGAGTTGCCGTTCCTCGAAATCGTCGAGCCTCGCCGGCCGCGCCTTCAGTCGAGCCAGGAGATCTGCGCTGGCGGCTCCGCTAAAGACTGCCCGCAGCCAGAGCCAGACCAGCATCGCCGCCAGCAGCGCCGGCAAGGCAATGGGTGCCATCCGGACCAGCGACGGTCCCAGCAGCCCCAGATCGCCCACGCCATTCATTTGGTCGAGCGCCAAAGACAGCGCGTCGAAATTGGCGAGCTGCGCGACGACGAACGCCTGGATCGAGGCCGTGCCGAAGCCGCCGATCAGCTTCAGGAAGGCTCCCGCGACCAGCAGCAAGATCGGCGTGACGATGGTGCTCAACACCAGTCCAATGCCGGCGGCAACCAGGGCGCAGACAAGAGATACGATCCAAGCCGCACGCCGTCGGCGAATCAGCTCCTCGTAGAAAGTGGTTCTCTGCGCAGGCGCCGGTGCGTCGCTCATGACCAGTCGACTCGCCGTCCGCGCCTTGCGTCCGAGAGGCTACTGGTTGGACAGCACGAGGCGCACGCCGAGGGCCGCCAACAAGCCCCCCATGATGCGGTCGAGCCAAACCTTGGTGCGACGATAGAAGGCGCGCGCGGTGCTGCCGGAGAAGAGCAGCGCCAGCAGGGCGAACCAGGCGAATTCGTTGATCGCCACAATGGCGAGCACCGTCGCGTCCATCCAAGTGGGCGGCTGGGCAGGCAGCAGCGAGATGAAGATGCTGCCCATGAAGACCATGACCTTGGGATTGCTGAGCTGCAGCAGCAGCGCCTTGACGAAACCCTGCCAGGCGCCGGCCTGCGCCGCCGCGGGATCGGCCTCGGGCAGCGGCGCGCCGGCATGGCGCAGCAGCATGAAGCCGAGATAGATCAGGTAGATCGCGCCAGCGATGCGGAAAGCGATGTAGAGCCACTCGAAGCGGGCAAACAGGATCTGCAGCCCATAGAGCGCTGCCGCTGCCCAGACGAGCGCTCCCAGCATCATGGCAAAAGCTGCCAGCAGACCAGCCCGCCGGCCGGACACGGCCGACGTCTGGATCACGAGAACGGTCGACGGCCCCGGGCTCGCGACGGCCAACAGGTGGACCAGCGCGAGGCCTGCGAGGACGGCGACGTACTCCACTAGAGCTGCTCGGCCCCGCGCGACATGGCGACGATGCCGGTACGGCCGACATCGACCAGGCCGAGCGTTTCCATGAGACCGACGAAGGTCTGCACCTTGTCGGAGTTGCCGGTGACCTCGAAGACGAAGGAGTCGGTCTTGGCGTCGATCACCTTGGCGCGGAAGACATCGGCGAGCCGCAACGCCTCGACGCGCTTTTCACCGGTGCTCTTGACCTTCACCAGCGCCAGTTCGCGCTCGATGTGCGGGCCCTCGACGGTGAGATCGCGCACGCGATGGACCGGCACCAGCCGGTCGAGCTGCGCCTTGATCTGCTCGATCACCATCGGCGTGCCGCTGGTGACGATGGTGATGCGCGAGAGGTTCTCCTTGGCGTCGGTCTGCGCCACGGTCAAGCTCTCGATGTTGTAGCCGCGTCCCGAGAACAGGCCGACCACGCGCGCCAGGATGCCGGGCTCGTTGTCGACCAGGACGGAGATGGTGTGGCTTGAGGCAAGTTCCTGCATGACTACACCAGCACCATGCCTTCTTCGGACACCGGCTTCTGCGCCTTGTCGTCGGGCCCCAGCAGCATGTCGTTGTGTGCGGCGCCCGAGGGGATCATCGGGAAGCAATTCTCCTTCTGGTCGACGATGACGTCGACCACGACGGGATGCTTCAGCGCGATCATCTCCTTGATCGTATCGTCGAGCTTCTCGGGCTCGTGGCAGCGCAAGCCCTTGGCACCGAACGCCTCGGCGAGCTTCACGAAATCGGGAAGCGATTCCATGTAGCTCTCGGAGTAGCGGCTGCCGTGCAGCAACTCCTGCCACTGGCGGACCATGCCCATGTACTGGTTGTTGAGGATGAAGATCTTCACCGGCAGGCGATACTGCGCCACCGTCGAGAGCTCCTGGATGTTCATCAGGATCGAGGCTTCGCCCGCCACGTCGATGACGAGTGCGTCGGGATGCGCGATCTGCACGCCCATCGCCGCCGGGAAACCGTAGCCCATGGTGCCGAGCCCGCCCGACGTCATCCAGCGGTTAGGCTGTTCGAACTTCAGGAACTGCGCTGCCCACATCTGATGTTGGCCCACTTCGGTCGTGATGTAGTGGTCCTTGTCCTTGATGTGGTGATAGAGCCGCTCGAGCGCGTATTGCGGCTTGATCGTGCCCTTCTCGGTCTTGTAGGCGAGGCAGTTGCGGGCCCGCCACGTCTCGATCTCGGCCCACCAGGCCTTCAGCGCCTTCTGGTCGGTCTTCGGCTGCTTGGCCTTCCAGACCTTGATCATCTCCTCGAGCACCAGCGTGGCATCGCCCACGATGGGGAGATCGACGCGCACGTTCTTGTTGATCGAGCTCGGGTCGATATCGACGTGAATCTTCTTCGAGCCTGGCGAGAACTTGCCGAGGTTGCCGGTGATGCGATCGTCGAAGCGCGCGCCGATGTTGATCATCACGTCGCAGCCGTGCATCGCCAGATTGGCTTCGTAGGTGCCGTGCATGCCCAGCATGCCGAGGAACTGCTTGTCGGACGCCGGGAAGGCGCCCAGTCCCATCAGCGTGTTGGTGACAGGATAGCCCGTCATACGGACGAACTGCGTCAGCAGCTTCGAGGCCTTGGGCCCCGAATTGATGATGCCGCCGCCGGCATAGAAGATCGGACGCTTGGCGTGCGCGATCATCTCGATGGCCTGCTCGATCTTCTTCGGATCGGGCTTGGTCTGCGGACGGTAGCTCTTGTGCTGCACCGGCTTCTTGGGCGCCACGTAGTCGTGCTTGTTCATCAGCACGTCCTTGGGCAGGTCGATGACGACCGGGCCGGGACGGCCGGAGCGCGCCACGTAGAAAGCCTCGTGAACGGTGCGAGCGAGGTCGCCCACGGCCTTCACCAGGTAATTGTGCTTGGTGCAGGGCCGCGTGATGCCGGTCGTATCGGCTTCCTGGAACGCGTCGTTGCCGATCAGATGAGTCGGCACCTGGCCGGTCAGGCAGACGATCGGGATCGAATCCATCAGCGCGTCGGTGAGGCCGGTCACCGCATTCGTGGCGCCGGGGCCGGAGGTCACCAGCACGACGCCGACCTTGCCGGTCGAGCGGGCATAGCCTTCGGCGGCGTGCACGGCCGCCTGCTCGTGGCGCACCAGGATGTGACGCAGCCGGTTCTGCTTGAAGATCGAATCGTAGATCGGAAGGACCGCGCCGCCGGGATAGCCGAAGACGACCTCGACTTCCTCGTCGATCAAGGCTTTCACCAATAGATCGGCGCCGGTCGTGGCTGACTCCTCGGGCTTCATGACAGCAGTCTCCTTCTGACAAATGTGCCGCAAAACGGGGGTTTTGCGGCGGCCGGAAGATAGAGGCCGGGCCGGAGGGGGTCAACTCGAAATGCACGAAACGTAAAGTTTCAGACCCCAGAATTGTCCAAAAATTTCTCGGCAGTGGTCAAACCAAGGTCTGCCTCGGGAGACAGCACCAAATCTGGTGCCAGCTGATGCCGGAACCACGTCATCTGGCGTTTGGCATATTGGCGAGTGTGATCGATTGCGATGCGCCGAGCTTCCGCCAGCGACAACTCGCCCCGGAAGTGGCGAAACAGCTCTGGGGCGCCGTGCGCCTTGAGGCCAGGCCAGTGCGGATCGGGATTGCCGTCAAATACCGCGCGCGCTTCCGCAAGAACGCCTTCGGCCAGCATCGCGTCGAACCGCCGCTCGATCCGGTCGCGCAACCAGCCGCGTTCCGGCGCCAGGAGAAGGCTCGCAAACCGCCATGGTGCCGGCTTGGCCTCGACCGCCTGCCAAGTGCTGAGAGGTCGGCCGGTCGCCAGCCACACTTCCCAGGCCCGCACATGGCGCTGGCGATCGCCTGGCTTGAGGCGGGCCACGATGACCGGGTCTTTTTCGCCCAGCCGGGCGCGGAAGGCGTCGGCCCCCATCGCCTGCCAGTCCTCGTTGGCCTGCTGGCGCAATTCGGCGGGCGCGTCGGGAATGGGCGCAATGCCCTGCATCAGGGTCCGAAGATAGAGGCCCGATCCACCGCACAGGATGGGGAGGCGGCCCTCCGAATGGGCGCGTTCGATCTCCGCCGCGGCCAACGTGCGCCAACGCGCAGCGGAGAGCGTCTCGCTGAGCGGCAGGAGGCCATACAGGACATGCGGCGCCCTCGCCCGCTCTTCGGTGCTGGGCTGCGCCGTCAGGATGGGAAAGGCATCATAGGTCTGCATGGCATCGGCATTGATCACGACACCGTTGCGCCGTTCGGCGAGCGCAAGCGCCAGCGCCGACTTGCCGCTGGCGGTCGGGCCGGTGACGACGATGACGCGATCCTGTGTCTTTGAACTCATGAGACCGGCGCACAGATTGCAAATCCACGACCCCACCGCTAGAGCCGGAGCGTGAAAAACGTCCTTGTCCTGATCTCCGATCCCGCCCGGCCGGCAGTCACTGCCGCCGTTCTCGAAGCTGCGACAGAAACGCTGCACACCGCCGGCGCCAGGGTCGGCACGCCCGACTGGCTGGCGCCCGGCATCGCCTGCGATCTGCCGTTCGACGGGCCGGCAGGTCCGGTCAAGCTGGCCGGTGTCGATGCCGTTGCGCTGCCTGCCGCCGGCCGGCGCAAGAAGCTGCTCGTGGCCGACATGGAATCGACCATGATTCACAACGAGATGCTGGACGAACTGGCCGACTTTCTGGGCCTGCGCGAGAAGATCGCCGGCATCACGGCCCGCGCCATGAATGGCGAGATCGATTTCGCCGGCGCCTTGAGCGAGCGCGTGGACCTGCTGAAGGGTCTGTCCGTAGGAAAGCTCGACGAGGCCGCGACACGCATGCGCTATATGCCCGGCGGCGCCACACTGGTCGCTACCATGAAGAAGCACGGCGCCTATTGCGCGCTGGTCTCGGGCGGGTTCACCTATTTCACCGCAATGGTGCGCCGATCATTGGGCTTCGATTTCGACGCTGCCAACGTCCTGAAGCATGACGGCAAGGTGCTCCTGGGAACAGTCGAACCGCCGATCCTCGGCAAGGAGGCGAAGCTCGCCGCCCTCCAGCGACTTGCCGGCGAACGCGGCGTCGCGACAGCCGACGCCGTCACCGTCGGCGACGGCGCCAACGATCTGCCGATGCTGCAGGCCGCAGGCCTCGGCGTCGCCTACCACGCCAAGCCGACCGTCGCGGCACAGGTTCGGGCGCGTATCGACCATGGCGATCTCACCGCCCTGCTCTACCTGCAGGGCTATCGCCGCACCGACTTCGAAGAGAGGAAAGACCCATGACCCAGATCCAACGCATCGTCCTCGCCAAGCGCCCGGTAGGCGACGTCACCGCAGATTGCTTCCGCAACGAAACGGCGACCCTGGCAGCGCTTGCCGACGGTCAGATCCTGATCCGTTCGCGCTTCCTCTCGCTCGATCCCTACATGCGGCCGCGCATGACCGAGCTGCGCTCCTACACGCCGCCGTTCGAGCTCGACAAGCCGCTGACCGGTGGCTCGGTCGGCGAGGTGGTGGAGTCCAGGAACCCGCGCTTCGCCAAGGGCGACATCGTGATGGGCATGCTGGACTGGGCGACCCACACGCTCCACGACGGCAAGGGCCTGCGCAAGATCGACGCGACGGGCATCCCCCTCTCGGCCCACCTTGGCGTGCTGGGCATGCCGAGCTTCACCGCCTGGTACGGCATGAAGCACATCTGCAAGCCCAAGGCCGGGGAGACTGTGTTCGTCTCGGCAGCCACTGGCGCGGTGGGCCAGGTCGCAGGCCAGCTCGCCAAGCTCGCCGGCGCGAAAGTCGTGGGCTGCGCCGGAGACGAACAGAAGTGCCAGTGGGCGGTGCGCGAGGCAGGCTACGATGCCTGCTTCAACCACAAGACGGAGCGCGACTATGGCGCCGTGCTGGACAAGCTCTGCCCGCAGGGCATCGATGCCGATTTCGAGAATGTCGGCGGCAAGATCTTCCACGCTGTGTTCGAGCGGCTGAACAATTTCGGGCGCGTCGCTTTCTGTGGCGCAATCTCGGAATACCAGGACAAGGAGCCGATGGCCGGCCCGCCCAAAATGTTCACCATCGTGCAACGCCGACTCAACCTGCAGGGCTTCATCGTCTCCGACCACGCAGCCCTGATGGGCGACTTCGTGAACGAGGTCGGCGGGCTGGTGAAGGCGGGCAAGCTCAAGAGCCGCGAGACCGTGGTCGACGGCCTGACCGCCGCCCCGCAGGCCTTCATGGGCCTGCTCAAGGGTGAGAATTTCGGCAAACTCGTGGTGAAGGTCTAGCGTCTTAAGGGGCGCTCCATGGAAAAGGGCCCAGCTCTTGCGAGCAGGGCCCTTTTTTCTTTCGTAGTGGCCGCGGCGCTACTTCGTCAGGCGCAGCGCGGCGAAGCGCGGATCGCCCTGGCGTTCGACGAACAGCAACACCGAACGCTTCTTCTGCTGCTGCAGCTTCGTCACCAGATCGGTGACCTCCTGCGGGGTCGTCACCGGCTTCTGGTCGACTTCAAGGATAACGTCGCCCGCCTGAAGCTGCTTCTCGGCGGCCGGGCTGTTGGCCGCAACCTTGGTGATGACCACACCCTTGATCTGGTCGCTCAGACCATAGCGCTCGCGCAGCTGGTCGGTGACCTTCTGCAGGGTCAGGCCGAGCTGCTCGATCGTCGAGGTGATCTGCTGGTCGGGTTCGGCGGGCTTCTTCTGGCTGCCCTGGGCCGAGGCGTTCTGCTTGTCCGCCTCTTCCTGCTCGCCGACGCGCAGCTTCAGCGGCACTTCCTTGCCACCACGCCACACCACGACATCGACCGTGCTGCCGACGCGGGAGTTGGCGACTACGCGGGGGAAGCGGCGCAGGTCGAGCACGTCCTGGCCTCCGAAGGAGAGGATGATGTCGTTGCGCTTGAGGCCGGCCTTGGCAGCCGGGCTGTCGACAGTGACATTGGCCACCAGTACGCCGCGCGCGCGGTCGAGGCCGAAGGAGTCGGCGATATCGTCGGTGACGCTCTGGTAGCTGACGCCGATCCAGCCGCGCTTCACCCGGCCGAACTCGCGCAGCTGGTCGGCGACCTGCTTCACGAGGTTGGACGGGATCGAGAAGGCGAGGCCCGCATTGGTGCCCGACGGCGAGTAGATGGCCGTGTTGACGCCGATGACCTCGCCGTCCTGGTTGAACAGCGGACCGCCCGAATTGCCCTTGTTGATGGCGGCGTCGGTCTGCAGGTAGTCGTCCAGCGAATCGTTCAGCGAACGGCCGCGCGCCGAGATGATGCCCGCGGTCACCGAATGGCCGAGGCCGAACGGATTGCCGATGGCGATCACCCAGTCGCCCACGCGCTCCTTGTCGGAATCGCCCCACTTCGCCGCCGGCAGCAGCTTCTTGTTCGGCGGTTCGACCTTGAGCAGGGCCACGTCGATGCGGCTGTCGGAACCGATCAGCTTGGCCTTGAGCTGGGTGTCGTCCTTGAAGATGACGGTGATGTCTTCGGCGCCCTGAATGACGTGATTGTTGGTGATGATGTAGCCTTCGCCGTCGATCACGAAACCGGAGCCCAGCGACGTGCCGCGGCGCTTCTGCTCCTCGCCGCCGCCCCGGCGGTCGAAGAATTCCTTGAACAGCTCCTCGAACGGCGAGCCCGGCGGCAGCTGCGGCATGTCGCGCAGGCGCGGCCCCTGCTGAGGCACGTTCTGAGTGGTCGTGATGTTGACGACAGTCGGCATCAGCTTGTCGACCAGCTCGGCGAAGCTCTCATTAACCTGATTGGGTTGTCGAGCCAGGGCGGGCTCTGTCACCACGAGGCCGAATGCTGCAACAGCCGCAAGAGCGGCGCCCCGAAAAAAGCGATGAGAATCAGCCAGAATCACGTCCGACCTCCAACGGCGCTCAGGGCCCTACGGTCGGTAACGGCCGGCGCCGCGCGTTAGAGTGACTGTCTACATGTGGGCAGATTGTGGCGCAAATAAAGAGGCCGTCATGTTGCTGATTATTTCGGCCTTTTACGGCTTTGACCAAAAAAGAACCGGCGGCGTGGCAGGACTGCCACAGCCGCCGGCTCCGTACGGTTTCAGGTGATACTACTTCTTGCTGTTCGGCCCCGGTCCAGACGGATCGTTGAAGTAGCGGAAGAAGTCGCTGTCCGGGCTCAGCAGCATGGTCGAGCCACCCGAGCTGAACGCCTGCTTGTAGGCTTCCATGCGCCGGTAGAAGGCATAGAAATCCTTGTCCTTGCTGAAGGCCTGGGCGTAGATCCGGGTCGCCTCGGCATCGGCTTCACCTTTCAGGATCTGGCCCTTGAGGCCGGCATCCGCCTTGATGACGGCGACCTCGCGGTCGGCCGTTGCCTTGATGCGGGCATTCTCCTCGTCACCCTCGGCGCGCAGCTGGCCGGCCTCGCGCTCGCGGTCCGTCTTCATGCGGTTATAGACCGACTGCGAGTTGGCCTGCGGCAGGTCAGCGCGCTTGATGCGCACGTCCACGGTCTGGACGCCCAGCTCCTTGGTCTTGCTGTTCACGCGCTTCGTGATCTCGTCCATCAGGTTGGCGCGCTGGTCCGTCAGGACTGCATGCAGGGGCACTGAGGAAAGAACGCCGCGGATTTCCGAGTTGATCAGCGAGTCGAGCAGCCCGCGCAGGGCCGGTTCCCCACCGGGGACGGTCTGGGCATAGAGCTTGGCCGCCACGATCTTGTAGCGGGCGTAAGCATCGACCACGAGGCGCTTCTGATCGCCGGCGATGACCTCGAACTCCTCGGCTTCGTAGTCGAGCAGCCGGCGGTCGATCCGCTGGATGTCCTGCACCAGCGGAATCTTGGCGTAGAGACCGGGCTCAGTCTTGGGATCACCCACGATGGCGCCAAACTGGCGCACCAGAACCTGCTTGGTCGGGTCGACGGTGTAGAAGGTCTGGGTCACCAGGAAGCCCAGGACCGCGAGCGCAATCAGCGCAATGATCGAACGGTTGCTCATCGCGTTGCTCCCGGCAGCGGCTGTGGCTGTCTGGGTGGTTGCGCCGCGCCAGTCGCGGGCTGCTGGCCGGACCTAAGCTCGGACAACGGCAGGTACGGCAGCACACCGCCTGTGCCGGAGGTGTTCTTGTCGACCAGCACCTTGTTCACATTGCGCAGCACCTCTTCCATCGTGTCGAGGTAGAGGCGCTCGGTCGTGATGTCCTTGGCCTTGGCCCACTGCTCGTAGACCTGGTCGAAGCGCTGAGCGTCACCGCTGGCGCGCGCCACGATCTCCGCCTTGTAGGCCTCGGAGCGCTGCACGATCGACTCCGCTTCACCCTTGGCGCGCGGAAGCTGCTGATTGCGATAGGTGTTGCCTTCGTTGATCAACCTTTCCTTGTCGGCACGTGCCGCCTGGACGTCGCGGAATGCCGCGATCACTTCCTGCGGCGGGTCGACGCGCAGAAGCTGGATCTGCGAGATGCGCACGCCCAGCCCGTACTCGTCGAGAATGCCCTGCAGCAAATCCTTGGTGTCCTGCTCGATACGGCTGCGGCCCTCTGTCTGGGCATATTGCAGGTTCGACTTGCCGATCACCTCGCGCATCGCGGCTTCGGCGCCGGCGCGCACGTTCTCTTCGGGATTGCGCACGTCGAAGGCGTACTTGAACACGTCCTTGATCTGCCACAGCACCGCGAACTCGATGTCGACGATGTTCTCGTCGCCGGTCAGCATCAGGTTTT
>VFQN01000530.1_pt1 | contig 70369 bp, 106 predicted proteins | sample 3512371 | NCBI WGS metagenome assembly VFQN01 (sample SAMN10412370, study PRJNA504923) | tailings metagenome | isolation source: Replicate 2 from Balatoc abandoned mine | place: Philippines: Itogon, Benguet | collected 2017-08-28 | reverse complement strand
TCACACACGGTGTGCGGCTGCGGTGCTGCTAGGGCTACCAGAGGCAGCCGTGCTGAGGCGCAACTGTTTTCATATTGGCTCTTTCTGTAAGCTGAGCGCATGCCAACCGTGTACTAACGCTTCTTGAACGCCGAAACTACATGACACTGTACGGGGACCTGCCGCGAGCATCAGTACCGCTCAGACCACCTGGGTGTACCGTACGTCCCTTACGGATGCATGTGTGCGCCCCAATCAATGGTTTCGCAGGATGATGTGCGCCGAGGAGCAGTGATGTCGTTGTTACTTGCGGGGACATCGTGGTGGAGCAGCGGTTGCGGTCAACCGTGCTGAGTAACTGTAGGGCTGGGGCTTGCGGGGCAGGTGGCAGCACGGTGTGCAGCCCTCGTAAAAATCTGGTGTAGGTTACACACCGTGTGACGTTGCATGTTAGGCGCTGCGACGCCATTCCTTGACAAAGTGCTAGGGCGCCGCTGCGCACAGCTACAAGCCACCAGCCGTGTAGCTTTAAGTATTGGGGTGTTGGTTACCGTCCTCTAGTAAGCCCACCGTGCTCACAACCGATACCCTGTGATCCCTGTGCCGCTCGAAGCAGGCCACACTAGAGCGCAAGCTGGCGCGCAGGGTGACGTGCCGGCACGTCGCGACCCTGCGCTTGGCAGCAGGAGCATACACCCACGGAGGCGGCACGGGAAATGGTTGACTTTTGTCGGCCATCTAGGCTGGGTGCGGGAGCAGTACCGCTTTAGGTGCAAGCCCGTCGTAAGGGCGGGTAAGGGTTGCACTGGGTTGGGAAGTTGTAAGCAAGGCCGCGCCCAGCCACTCGTTTCTGTAACCTTGGGCACTATCGGGTAGAGGACTGTGGCAGTACCACATCCAGCCGCATCCAGCAGCTGGGCGGGAACCACGGGGAGATAGGTGGTCGACAGGGTTTACTAAGAAACATGAATTGTGACGTGTGGCCTATCGCAGGCGCATACGGACTCCGTTGATAACAGGCGGGTCTTGCCCATGATATGCTTGTACGGAAGGCTGCGTGGTGCTGGGAAATTAGCTGTGTTCCTTGTGGGAGTTGCGGCTGAGAGCTGGGCCCGTGTGCCGTTCGTGTCAGATGTGTAGCGATACGGGTGTGGTCGGAGTGCTGGCGGTGGTGCTGGTCATGATGGCACTGGTCAAGTGACGTAGGGTGCCACACGCTTCAGTGTTGTTCCGTACGCGTTACTACGTAAGCGATGCAGTCCTGGCATTTCATATGTTACTGCTGAACTGAGACGGAAACTTACTGGAGGATACCTAGGCGTCTTTGCTGGTATGCTGGTAGTGCCTGCAGCATCCGCTGCTTATTACTCTCTCAGCAATAACGGTGAAAGCAGGTGCAAGGCAGTGGTGAGAGGTCCCTTCCACTCGTTCGTTACTGGGGTTCAGCGGAAGAACGACGGAGCTTGTTAGGCCTGGACTGCTGGACACCCCTTCATTTCTCAGTATCTCAGATCACGAATGCATAGATCCGAAGGCCCGGAATCCGTACAATAGCATTCACCCGGCAGGTTTGCTCAGCCCGTCTGACCTGAAAAACCATGGACATTTATGGCTAAATTGTGCGCCGTGCAGTAAACGCCCTAAGCACCTGCTGGCCGATAGCACCTGCCATGAACCTGCATGAACCCATGATCGTTTTCAGCTTTGCTTCAGTCCGGCTACACCCAATTTCACTGCTTTAACACTGTGCCGGAGCCTCCATAGTCTGCTTGCCGTCTCCCTTCACAATGCGTACCAACACTGCGCTTTCCCTCTTGTGGCGGGCTGTGCCGTACAGGCGGTAAGGACGTGTAGTGTTGGGGTAGGACGACAAGGAAGGTGCTATGTAAACCTCTTACCTGGATAACAAACCAATCTGTTACAATGAATCTCCGAAGCTTAGTAGGAGCTCGGCAATTCTTCCGCGAGTCCAGACCTTGCCATGCGCTGGCCAGACGAGGGCGAGCTCAAAGGCTGAAAGTAAACGCAGCTCAGCCTTGCCTCGTACTATGTAATGGTGCGACTTGCTCCGAGGGAAAGCAAGGAGATGCAAACATCCAACTTGATGTTGCCGACGACATAAGACTGATAAGGTGCACTACATATGTTACAACGTAGATGATGGGGTGGACAGCCTTGCACTACAGCTTCTGGCCTCGCGGCTCCGGCAAGAGGGGCACAGGTGCCTGGTCGTGGCGCCCGACCGCAACAAGAGCGCAGCCAGGTAAGAGCTGGTGAGGGGCCGCCAACGAGCAAGCCCAGCAGGGCTCCGGGTAGTACGCGGTGCTTGGAGCGAATGTGGGCTAGGGACTGTACACACGGGCATCAGCGCGTAGGTTCTCTGTGGAGAGCAAGGGAGGACATTGAATGCACGGGTACGCACGGTGCGCCGGGGACCGTCCCCGCGGTGCACGGTCATTGCACCCAGAGCCCAGAGAACGGCCTGCCGTCGTACCGTACCGGTGTGGAAACTCCCGCATGTGGTAAGCACCCATACAGAACGGCAACGACGTGGCGCTGCGCAAACTGGCGCTAGTGAAGCGCCTGAGGACAGCTACCAGACCCGGACTGCCTGTACGGCAGCTGTTGATGCGGCACCGCACTGGTATCCCCGCCCTTATGCCGATGGTGCACCTGTATCCTGCATGCCGCTTCCTTGCCCGCTGCAGCATGGGCATAACACTGCGTAAGGACATGACGTTGGAGCCCCGCCCAGAGCTGGGGCCCGACACGTACGCGCTCTCGGGTGGGTAGGAGACAGCGTGCATGCCTGCTGCGCACCAGCATTGCAAGTTCGAGTCTAACCAGGAGAGGTCCCAGGTCTAAACTCAGCCCTGGTGTTTATCCTTTCAGCACTGGCCACCTCTCCAGCGCGCCAGCTTTTGACATGCAGCTGTGACTAATCACAGTCTGCACCCCGCCCTCACGTGCTGACGTGGACGCGTGCGCACCTCTATCATGCAGGAACTCCAACGGACTGCGTGAGTGGGCCTGCGCGGCGTGTGGCCGGTGGCTTGCACCTCGCACCGCTGGGGGGGCTGGCTGGCCTGTGGGATGAGTGAAGCTCGCCGCAACCATCCTTCCACGCGCGCTTCCTGCTCTTATTATGGGTGCGGCTCACGCACTGCGAACACGGGTACCAGTCCCAACACCAACCACAATACCGGCCTGCTGCTGCAGATGATGGTCGCCCTGGACGCCACCAAGGGCATCATGCGCGCCCTGGACCTGCACCCTGTGCTGGCGTTGTCGGGACCCAACTACGGACCCAACATGGGGACAGACGTGCTGCTGAGGTGAGGAGCACGTGCGGGGTGGCACCGCAAGCATTTCGTACCAGCGTATTTGTCCACCCAACAGTACGGCAGGGATCTTGTTGTACATGGGTGGTCTCCGTTGCCAAAGGCGGTGCTGAGCTTTCTTATTGCACGTTTGCCGTAGCGCTGACACGGTATGCTGGTATCGGCACCCCTGTCCCAAGCAAACGCTATCAGTTGCTGTGGTAACCAACACCTCGTCTCCTTGTCGCACCGCAGCGGTACGGTGGGCGCTGCACGTACGGCAGGGCTGTACGGCGTGCCCGCCATCGCGGCCTCCAGCACCTGCATGGACCGCATGTCAGACCTGGAGGTGCGACCCACCAATCACTTCCCACCAGTCCCACACTGCTCATGCGTCCCCAGTCCGTGTACTATGCCTCACGCCTCACAGAGTCCTATTAGGCATGTCCACGACATGTCCGCCTTCGACCACGTCTGTTCGCTTTACCTTCAACCTGTCGTAGCAACCAGCAGCTCTACGTACATCCCGTCACCTCCACCCACTTCCCCTGCGCCTGCCCGCCACAGAACGCGGTGCGCGTGACGCAGACGCTGGCAGCGGTGGCCCTGCAGTGCGCAGGCGGCCAGCCAGCGCGCAACTGGCCACGCAGCCACACACGTGTGGGGACATCCGGCAAGCGCCACGTGCTGGGCACGTGCGAGTACGACAGCCTGCCGGCCGGCTGGGTGCTGGACGTGGAGCGCGTGCTGCTTGATGCCTTCCTGGACGGCGACCTCTTCCTCAACCTCAACGTGCCTGCGGACTTCCAGCCGGCCAGCGGCTGCATACAGACCACGGGTGCGGCGGGTGGGAGTGGCCAGGGGTGGCAGGAGGAGGGCCCGGTCCCTAAACTTGCAGCGGGAGCCAGTGGGTTGATTTGCGCAGGGCTGCGTTGCCGAAACCCCACGCGCGCTAGGATGTAGTCTCAACCGGACTGCTACACGACAGATTTCACCTGTGGCACGGGGATGCAAGTGGCCTTGACTCCGCGTGCAGGCGCCTTGCCCGGCCATCAGCAGGAGCACGGCACGCCTGATGAGCAGGTTGCCACAGGCCTACTCCCAACTCCCACAACTCCCCGCCAATCCTTTCCACCCCCCCCCCCCACGCCCTGCCCCCCAGGCCTGGGTCTCATGTTCTACAAGGACTCGTACGTGGTGTCTGTGCCGGAAGTGGACCCCACGCGCCCGCCCGCCCCGCACCAGTGCCAGTGCCAGGGCGCCCCGGGCATGTCCGTGGCCGCCTCCATGGACTCCATCGTCAGCCACAGCATCATGGGCCCGGCGGCGGGCAGCGGCCACGGCAACGGCAGCGGTCATGGGAACGGCAACGGCAACGGCGCGGGCGGCAGGCCCCCGTCCGTGGGCGTGGAGGAGATTGCGTCCGCGCTGTCTGCCGGCCGGCCGGTGGTGTACAACAACGCGTTTGACACGCGGCGCAGCGAGCCCGTGGAGCGCAGCGACGTGCTGGCGCTGCAGAGCGGGCAGGCGTGCATCACCACGCTGCAGGTGGGGGAAGGGGAAGGGAAGACGAGGGGGAAGGGGCCTGGGGGCCACGTGTCAGCGTGCCAGTGCCAGTGCCTCTTTCGCATGTGGATGCGGAGCAGAGTTTGAGGGTGGGCTGGGGCCACTGCGACACTGCAGGTGAGGCAAGGGGGCCAGGGCGTGTCGTTCAGGACCAGTACGACGCTGGCGGGTGGGTACGCGTAAAACGCGAGGAAACCGGCTGGGCGGGTGGGTGTGGCCGTGAGTGTGGTGTGGGGTCACGCTTGGTAGGGCCCAAGCCCTCCCGGCCCCGCCAATGAGGCCTGGAAAGCCTAGGCAGCGCAGATTATGGAACGGTGTTTGCTCCGGGAAAGGGGCAGGGCGGGAATGCAAGCAGGCGCGGGGCGCAGTCAGCTTTGCGGGAGCAGGGTCCCAAGGCGCAAGTGGAGCATTCCACTTGGAAAGCTACCGTTGCAGCGTGTTGCCGCCGCCATGCCTGAAACCCACCTGCTTAGTCCTTGTGCGCCAGCTACGATGCTGCTGAGCCCTGACTACTGCTGCCCCTGGCCCTGTCCCCTGCCCCAGACGTGGCCCGAGGGCCACACGCTGTGCCTCAGCGACCGCGTCATGGCACGTGCCCTGCTCAGCACGCACGACGGCCTGCCGTCCTGGCTGCAGAGCGGCAGGGTCCGCCAGGTGGCTTCATTTGCCTAGGCGCGCGCGTGACTGGGTGCTGGCATGGTGGAAGGTACCACTCAAGGGAGGGGTCTCCTGGTACCACTCAAGGGAGGGGTCTCCTGGTACCGCTCTTAATCTCGTCCGGGCGTATTGTGGTATAAGTGCCGAGCTGCCACTTTGACGGAAGGGAGGCGGTACCAAATTGCCGTGCGTACATGTTCACTACTGTTATGGCCCCATCCTTTTTACATTGTGGGTGTGACTCTCAGTGCACCGCTGTGTGCATAAAGCGTTTTGCGCCTTACACGTTACAGCAGCCGCCTGTTCGTGAAAGTGGTACACAAACCGCCAGTGCATGAGTGACATTGGACATTGAGGCTGCTGTCCTTCAAGGCCCGGAGCCTTGAGTTGCTGCTCTCTTGATTGTTGTACCACGTTGCTGCTTGCATAGGTGGAAAGCAGCACTTCTGCGGCTGAAGTAGGGCCGGGGGCATAGGTAGCCATTGCGGCTGCTCTACATCCTAGCTCCACGTCGTCATGGTGTAACAAGAGTACCGTCTCCAACCAATGTCAGGGCTGAAGCGGCAAAACGGCCAGCAATGTCCCAGCGCTGCTTCACTGACATAAAGACACACAGCCCGTACCCTTTCATGTGCCTCAAGTTAGGACAACAACAAGCAGCGTCTGGTGCCGCGCCAGTGGCGCGCTCCTCCACGAAACAGCACGCGCATTAGAGCATATGCCTCTGCTCGCTCTACCCGCGCCCTCCTCCGGTTCTGCGGTTCCCTGCGCCATTGCCGACCGACAGCTTGCTGTCCCCGCCGCCCCCGACCACGCCGTCCCTGCTCACAGCTTTGCTACGGCTGCAACCCATGTAGCCCAAGCCCAATACCATGCCCACGCCGCCCAGCCGCATGCACCTATCTGCTAAAATTGCATGCAACGGGAGCGCCGACGCCACCGTCAGCCCGACCCACATGGACCCCTTGCCGTGCTGCGCGCACCAGCCCTCATCCCCTCACTTGGCGTTCTCACGCAGCTTCTTGCGCAGGCGCTTCTTCTGCGACTTGCTCATGCCGTCCTTGCCCTCTCCATCCTCCGACTCGTCCTCGTCCTTGACGCTCACCGCCGCCACCTTCGCCGCCAGCTGCATGGCCTGCTGCACCGCGTGCTGCTGCACGGCCACGTTCTTGGCGTGGTGTGCGTGGGCCGCCGCCTGGGAGGCGGCATGGGGCGTCACCGCCGCCGCCGGGGGCACCGGTGCGCCCGCCCCGGGGCGCAGGTGCGGGTGGTGAGCGGCCGCGTGGGGGTGCGGCGCGGGAGGCGCCGGACCGCGGGCGCCCGCCGGCGCGTGGGCGTGCGCGGCCTGCGGCGCCGCGGGGCGAGCGTGGGGAGCCGGGGCGGGGGCGTGGTGGGGCGCAGGAGCCGCGGGGCGGTGGGCGGCAGGGGCCCCGTAGCCAGGTCCGTGGGCGGGAGGTGCTGCTGGACGAGGGGCGCCGCGGCCAGCACCGGGAGGTGCGTGGTACTGGCCAGGAGGCCCGGCACGCTGTGGGGCGTGCGCCGGGGGAGCCTGCGCAGAGGCAGGCCGCGGCTGTCCGTATGGCTGGTGCTGCTGCGGAGGGTAGCCCGGGTGAGGGCCGGCACCGCGGCCAGGGGCCTGTGCAGGCGGCCTAGCAGGAGGGGGCCCAGCAGGCGCAGGCCTGTAAGCCGCCTGGGGCGGCGGGGCACCACGGCCGGGCACGGGAGCCCCCATGGCGGGCCGCGGGGCAGCTGCTGGCACCGGTGCAGGTGCAGACGCGGGAGCAGGCATGGGCGGCCGGGGTGCAGCTGCTCCAGCAGCCGGTGGAGCCGTGCCGTTAGCGGCGGGGGCGGCCCCGGTGGCCTTGAAGTAGTCCGAGTACTCGTGCGGGAAGTCAATATGGGCTACGGTCGGGGGCTGGAAGATGACAGGCTTCTCGAAGGGCTTCTGGGGTGGAAATGAGATAAAGCCGCTTCCTACCACGTTTGGATTCTGTCGGTTGCAAGTGTAGAAGCGGGGTAACGCGAGGGATCAGCGTGTGCATGTGACAGAAGGGCTTCAGGCGAAGCCTTGCCGTGTCGGCAGCCAGCAAGCATCAAACTAGGCTTACCGTGATGGACATCGTCATGGAGTCGATCCGCTCCTGCTCTGTGCGGAACTGCCGACCATTTGCCGACGCCATGCTGCCCAAAGGCTCTTGGCCGCGAGCAGCCTGGATCTGGTGCAAACAACTACTTGCGCTTCTTTGACAGTCTGACCTCCCGTGGGCTGTTAACGGAGACGGGGCGCAGAACCCGAGCAAGCCACCCGATCGAACCCTCACCCTCACCCGAACAAATGTATGGTTACGGATCTAACTACTGGAACAATGTCCGGGACACCGCTTCACTTAACGGGGTGATTGAGCTGCCCTGAAGACCCTAGGCCGGATGTAGATGGTGACCTGGAGCACCGTACCACGAGCCCCTAAGCGCAGAGTTGCTTTCCCAGATACGCACGCACGTATTGTGTTAAACCTCTTGTTCTGCCGCTGCGCTGCATTTGCGCGGGAAACCTCGATGGAACTCACATCCGGTCGAGACACTAGCACGTTGCTGACAAAACAAACGGCGATGCGCTTTTCCTGCTCGTGCATGCCACAGATGACGAAGACATGACATGCTCCTGTTACAGCTGGTGGCTTGCAAACGTGTCGCCCGTGGGTCGGTCTTCTCGACGCGTGCCGTCAGCCTCGAAGAACTGCGCGCCTTGCCTGCGCATACCGTCGAACTCTACAACACACCGCTGCAATGTCACATTCACAGGGACAGGGACCGTGCCGCACCGTCTGTAACTGATGCGCAACGCACAGGTTGCAGGACACACCCTGCGAAAGCGAGTGGTGTCACTCTCTGCCAAACGTTGTCAACCTGCACGGGAGTACCCTTCACATGACCTAGCCTTGACCCAAATCACCTATGAGTCACAGCAGCACAAATTAATGGGGTATGATGCGCTCTGACCTGCTCTGCCCGAAGACATGGCACTGGACAGTCGACACCCAGCCGCGCCCGACACGCCCGCACTGCGACACGCCCACATTGCGCCACACCAGTCCCACTCACGTCAACCCAGGCAGCTGCGACCAAATCAGCTGCACGCAACCGCACATGCATGGCGTGGGTGAATGCTGTTAGTGCAAGGTATGTGCCATACAGCACTATGGGGCTCGCTGCTCAACAACGCAAAGCCGACTTGGCCCCGCGCGCCGTCACTTGTTGACATGCGGCACCGCTGGTACGGCTCGCTGGCGGCGCACTACACCAATCGCTGTTAAATGCCCCTATCCGCACGCATGACCAATGACGCATGACGTACCGCCCCCGCATATCGAGTTCCGTGTTCACTCCACACTGCCAAGAGCGCAGCTCCGTCCACACCGTCCCGCGCATCATCGTACCCTCCCTTCACCCCTCACATACCCCTCCGCTCCCCCCGCATCTCTACCACCGCCTCCTTGTCCCGCGTACCCGCCACCTCCTGCCCGCCCACGCCGCCCTGCCCCTTGCCCCCGGCTCCGTAGCTTGCGTGGCCCCTGCCCTCCCCGTTGCTCGTTGCGTTGCTGCCGGGGCCCCCAGCACCCAGCGTGCCGGTCTCTGCCACGGCGGGAGCCGCCTTGGCCGCGGCAGTGGCGCTGTTGCCCTCCCCCGCCATGCGCGGCAGCAGCTGGGGCGGCAGCTCCTCGGGGGGGATGAAGGTGAAGAAGTGCGGCAGGGCGGGCGTGGGCGCCGGCGCGGGGTAGCCCATGAACAGGCGGCACACGGCGGCCATGTAGCTGCGGCGGCGAGGGGAGGGGAGGTGCAGCGGCGAGGCGTCGGTGAGAGGAGACAGGTGGCAGCAGCGTGCAGAGCCAGCCCGGGGGGTGCTGGCAGGAACTGCCTCATGAACATTTGATTTACTCCTGCAAACTCATACTTTCGTGGATGCAGCTGTGTGAAGCCTAGGACTGCGAATGCTGGTCTGGGCCAAGGGGCCGCCTGCACGTGCAGGTACCTGCCCAAGCCCAGGGGCCAAGCACTCCGGCCTCAACCCAAACGCGTGCTCACGTGTTTGCGAACAGGCGCCAGTTGCCTCGCCACACCAGCGGCAGCTGCCCCAGCTCCTCCCGGCCCGCGGGGTGCGCCAGCAGCAGCTGCTCCAGCGCCAGCACGTGGGACACCGAGAAGAACAGCGTCCTAGAAGGTGGGTTCGGGGGGTATTTGGAGGAGGGGAGGTTATAAGGGAGGAGGAGACGTGTAGGCACTGTGAGCAGCACGCCGCGCGAGTAATACGGACAGCCATGGGATCTCAATAGGTTGCGTTGCACATAGCAGTGACAAGGAGAGCACGCCTTGCGCTGCATGTGCATGCTGATAGCGCCCAGCGTTGCGCCAGTTGACAACGCGCACAGCTGTCATCCTAAGGGTACCAGGGCCACCGAAGGAAACATGCTGAACTAAGCTGAAACATGTCGCGGCGCAGCTCTCACTTGTCGTGCTTGACCGTGTTGGCGTTGTCCCAGGCGATGAAGCCCGTGCGCAGCCTGAGGGTTGGGGCATGGGCCGGCATGAGACCACGGGACGTCGGCTGAGTCAGCTTGACTGCTGCTGTGATACGTTAAAATGGCTCTTAAGCGTGGAGCTCTCAGTCCAGAGCATCATGGTGCCCATGTCGGCGCTCGAAGCAAAACCCGTACAGTACATCATAACGTCGGGCACGAGGCGCCATGCCCTAGCTCCCTTGGGTGTACAGCAGGCAAGCTTGTAGCCGCCGCCCTGTCAGCCGCAAAGGCACGGCCCCACACGCAGAACAAAAGCAAACCTCTAATGACCTGGGTCACAGAGGATACCGCTAGCTATGCCCACGTATTCCCCCAAAACCCCGACTTCTTCACGTACCTATGCGCCGGCCTGTCCTGCCCGAGGCAGCCCAGCAGCCCCGCCGCCATGGCCACCTTGGCGGCCGTCAGCTTCTTCTTGAACGCCACCTTCCACCCCACCGGGGTGTAGTCTGCCTCAGCCTTGACGTAGCTGCGTGGCAGGCAGACAGGCAGGTGCCACGTGCACGTTACATTTGAGGCAACTGCAACCGCACCAAGTCTCATTCTGATGCACGCCGACTTTCTGGGCCACGGGCCCGCGGCATTGTGTCGTCGCAGACACACTGCAGATGCACGCAGGCGTTCGACAGGGGGACGGCTGTGCTGCCTCCGACCGCACACGCTGCGTGCGGTGCACCCGCCAAGCTCCGCACGGCTCCCATGCGCGCCTGGCTAGCACACACGCGCCCCATGCCTCCCATGCGCACCACGTACCACGGTGTATCCCCCATGTTTCCCACACGCCCCACACGCCCCATGCACCTACCGCCTCATGAACCTGAAGCGCGGGCTGTTGCCCTTGGTGGAGAAGAAGCGGTAGGCCAGGTCGTAGGCCTCCATGTGCGTGCAGACGTTGACGGTGGAGGTGGCGGCGTGCAGCACCAGCAGGCTGCCGGGGGGCGGGGTGGACGACAGCGGCGGCAGGCCCGCGTGGGAGGCGGGGGAGACCGCCACGGCGCCTGAGGCCGAACCGACAACTGCTGCGGTGCCGTGCTTATCCGTGTTGCTGATTCGTCCGTTGACGGGGTTGTACCCGTTCTGGTAAGGGGCTATGAATGAGAGGTCGGCCGGGCCGGCGGGTGAGGACAGGTGCGGGGAGTGGGATTTGGGGTAGGGTAGGGTGGGCGGGGGCGGGGGCAGCACGGGCACACCCCGGGCGTCGTCCCACGAGGGCACGGGCAGCAGCGGGGCGCTGTGGGGCGGCGTGGTGTTCAGCCCAGCGGAAGCAGAAGAGGGGCTGGGTGCTGGTGGGCCCATGAGCTGCTCGCGGCTGGTTATGCCCGCCGCCAGCGCCGCCGCCGCCGCGAGCGTCACGGCAGCCGCCACGTCACCGGGCACACTGTCCAGCAGGTGGTGCGCGTGCCAGGCGGGGGAGTTCCGGTTGAAGAAGCCCAGCGCAAAGGCCGTCATGTAGCCGGAGGGGCCTGTGGGCAGCGGGCGTTGCGCGGCGCGCAAGGGAGAAGTGTAAGGCGGCAGGGCAGGGGGCGGCGGAGGGCCGGCGGAGGGCGAGGCACCCGGCCGGTAGAGGAGCAAGCCGACCGAGGTGCCTTAACACACGTGCGGCTTTACGTCGAGGCGCATGTTCATGCGAGTGTATCGCTACTGGGCCATGCGGCTTTACGTCGAGGCGCATGTTCATGCGAGAGGCAACTGTATCGCTACTGGGCCATGCGGCAGGACGGCTGAAGCAGATTGCAGGCTCCGTAGGTTGTGGGGGCTTCTTCGCTGCACAGTTCCGTGCTGTCCGTTGGCAGCTCGACCCGCCGCATCGCCCCGAGCCCCTCTGCTCCGTGCGGCCTGGCCGACGCAACCCTTGGCAGCGAACCAGCCTGGCTTGTCCACTTGTACAAGCAGGGTTACCGGTACCCACCCGCCAGGTTGCCCACGTATCCAGGGTACGGCTGCCCTGCCACGGCCGACACCAGGGTAGGCCGCACGATGGCCACCCGCCCGCCCGCCAGCCGCCCAGCCGCACGCCACTCCGCAACTAGCGCCTCCGTCAGGTGCTTGCCGAGCTGGGGGTGGGGAGGAAAGGGGAAGCAGAGCGGCTCACATGAAGGACTTGAGAGGGACATCAAAGGTCATGCGTACAGGACGGCTCAGGATACGCGCGCAGTCCGGTACTTGCGCGGCTGAAGGATGAGCGGCGATAGGACAAGAGGGAAGACGAGCAGTCGGGCAAGGGCTAGCCCTGGAACGTAAGAAGACTGAGGAGGGTTTCTGAGTGGTGGAGAATACGCTTGACAGAATGCACTGGATCGCAAGCGGAACCCCTTTGGCCGCAATATATGCCCGAAGGGGCCCAATATATGCCTAATGGACCAGCAGAGACGGCTGGGCAAGGCCGCCTCCCACTACGCTCGTGCGCGCTGGTCAGAGTTTGCACGAGCAGGCCTGGTACCGCATGAAGGTGAAAGGCGCCAGTAGTTGCCCCAGCCCCCACCCACCAGGTAGGTGTTGGGCAGGTTCCACATGCGGCACAGCACGGCCGCCCGCAGGTCCGCCGCCTCCTGATCCACCTCCATCAGCTCCTCTGCCAGACGCAGGGCGGACACCTGGAAGTGACAACAAGGATAATACACCTGGGCGTTAAACGGTATGTATACGTGTCACAGGTGCAACTTGTACCATGCACATGCCTTTCAATACAGGTGTTACAAGACAAAATGGAGGATCTTGGATGCACGCTGACCGCGTGCTGCTGAGCCCTCGTTGGCCAAGGCCTCCAGCCCACTTAGTCCCGTTCCATGTCTCTCCACCGCTCCAGCTCCTTGCCAGCCTCCCTTTCCCGCCCTCCCACCAACACGCACCCCACCCACCGGCCTGTCCCCCAACATGAGCGGCAGCAGCTCCTCCCGCACGGTGCTGCCGCACGGCAGGTGCATGCCCACGAAGCCGGTGGACACGTGCACCAGGGCCGCCAGGCGGGGGCCTAGCAGCCGCTCGGCCAGGCCCAGCAGCGCCTGCGTACCGCGGTAGTTGATGGACAGCGTCTTCTGGATGGGGTCCTCCAGCGCGATGCTGCGGGGGCAGGGTGATGGGGGATGAGGCACGGGTGGCAACGGGACTAAAGGTGAGCATACCGTACCACGTAGATGGGTTTTTCAACTCAATGCTGCAAGCGGGGACGGGCAGGGGCGGGGGGCACTGGCAGCGCAGAAAGTGTCAGAGTGTGTTGCGGGGTCGAAGCAAAGGGTGGCTGTACGCTGCGGATACATGGCAGGTGCACTTGGCAGGATGTATACTGGCCAGTCTAAACGAAACAGGATGTATGGAGGGTGCACGGCAGGGCGCCCGATGAGTCGAGGTGTAAAACGGCGACACAGTGCGAGCTGTCCGTCTCCTGCCCCTACCTTGCCGCGCTGTGGATCACCACCGACACGCTGTCCGCCACCTGCTGCTGTGCGGCGGGGGACAGCCCCAGCTCCGGCAGCGCCAGGTCGCCCTCAAGCACCACCACCTGGACATAGGCAACGCGTGGAGAGCCAATAACTCTCAGGGCATGCGGTTCTTTCCCCATGGGCAGGAGCAGGGCTAACCTGCAATCAGGCCGAACGCGTGCCGATATATCCATTTGGTGCCAGGATGTGCTAATGTGAAGGTCCCTTGTCCCCTCCCCGCCCAGGAGCCCGTACGCTCCCATCCTCCGGACCCCCGGCCCCCGCACCTTGGCCAGCGCGTCGGGGCAGCTGCGCCGCACCGCCCCGAACAGCCCCGAGCCCAGCAGCCGAGCCACGCGCTCCCGCGGTCCCTTGCCGCGCCGCCCCCGCGCTAGCAGGAACACGGGGCCCACGTCGGCGCCGCACACCCGCAGCAGCTGCTCCAGCACCAGGCTGCCTAGGTAGCCGGTGGCGCCTGGGGGCAACGGGGGGGAGGTACGGGGAGGTGGGGGCGGGGAGGTGGGAAGCTGGAGGAGGCACGAGCGTAGGGAGGCTGAGATGTTGGGCACTTTGCCAAGTGCGGGCGGGTGGCTGGTGCGAACAATCGGTCACGCTGGGCAGGTGAGCGCTGAACAGGTACGAGCCTTACGTGGGCGGGGGAGGTGGGACGGCAGGAGGGCGGTGCACATGTCAACAATGACATAGTGCGGTGTTGGTGCTGCAGACATCGGGACGCTGCGCAAGGATGGGGCCACACCGCGAATGACACGCAGCAGTAGTAGTGGGGCTACGAGCGACAAACACACAGGTTCTGGCGTTGTGACGAGGTCATGCCACCCTCGAACGCGGCAGTAGGCAGGCAGGGGCAGCTGCCGCTGGCCGCTAGCCACCCACCTGTGATGAGCACACCACGGCCGTGGAGGGCCTCGCGGATGGACAGGCCGTCCAGGGGCAGCGGCCCCGCGCTGCCCTTGTCCCCGTCCGGCAGCCTGCCGCCTGCAGGCGAGGTGCCCTGCTGTCCCAAGGTCGGCGCGACCCATGGGTCGGCGTCGCCATTTGCACCGTGGAAGGAAGCTGCCCCAGGGCTGGGACCGTAGCCGTTGGCGCCAGTGCTTGGATACGGACCTGAGTGTACAATGTTCGTTAATCGCAGTCATGAACAATTGTATGGGGCTGCGCCTCGCTGTGGGACGTGCAGCGTGGTCGCTGCAGCTCACCTGACATTCTCCTCGTGGTCGTGCAGTTTGGTATGTGGTGCAGCAGGTTATCTTTAGGGTTGAATGCAGTCAGCAGTGCTTTAATATGGTCTGGTTTGGGCCTGGGATAAGGTTGAGTGCCATCGTATCCATGGGCCACGCATTACGGACAACGCGAAGCGCCTTGGATGCGAAGTAGGTGTGCCCAGCTACAGACGATACAAGCGCAAAGATTGCTGAATTCCAAATAAAGAATAAATCACAGTGTTGTGTGGAGCGTTGCAATGCAGGCCTGTAGCACGCGCAAACGCCATCGCGACGACAGGTATCACTCACGTCGTGCGCCCAAGGGCCGTGCAACCTTAACCTAGGACGTAACACGTTGTCAGCTTCGGCCAGCAGCAATAACGCAATCGCCAATACATCCATCCAGGAAAAGCCATCCTTGACGGAGCCCAACTGCATGCCGGTCCCCAGCAAGGTCGATCAACCAAGCCATCCTCCCGAGCTCAGTCTGGGCCCCAGCCCATCCTACCGAATTGCACCACGCCACCCGTAGGCCCCCTGAGGTTTACGTAGCAACCATCCCACCTCGCAGCCATAGACGCCAGCATGGACGCCGTAAGGCTGTGGCATCACTGTAAACGCCTGTGAAAAATCAGCCCAGCCTCCCTCATTGTGATAGTGCTCTATTGCCCATCCCATGGCTACCAGGCTCTCCGGGCGTACCCTGCATCCCCACACGCTTCCGTACCTTGCCAACTTGCATTCACCCACGCAGCCGCAAGCACCACACCGCACATCCGCGTCTCGCCCTCCCCTTCACCCATCCCCCTGCAGCAGCGGCGTGCGCAGCCCTCCCGCCCCTGCGCCTCCCCCTCCCCCAGCCCCATAGTTGGACTGCCCGCTCATATCCCTCGACCCCGACACCCCCGGCGTCCGCGCCCCCGCTCCCCCCTGCTGCCCCCCGGCCCCCACTCCCGCCAGCTGCCCCAGCGCCCCCGCCAAGCTCCAAGACCTCGTCAGGCCCCTACCGCCCGCGTTCCCCCTGGCTCCCCCAGTCAGCCCTTGCGCGCCCCTGCGCCCGCCCGCCAGCGCCACCACGCCCAGCCCGGCCCCGGCCCCGCCGCCCATCTTGCCCTGCTGGTGCGCGGCCAGGACCTTGGCCAGGTGCTCGGGCAGGGAGCGGGCAAGCACCGTCTTGTCCACACGGATGCGGCGGTCATTGTCCACGTAGCGGTCGGTCTCGTCCACGATCTCGGCACGGATGAGCTGCGGACAGGGTAAGCACAGGGTGTGTTGTCATCAGGTCAGCGCTGGGCGCTTTGTATGGCATATGCCGCAGGTTCGCAAGCAACGTAGGAAAAGGGCCGGTCAGCTGAAGAAGAGTGACCAACAGCACGTGGAGGCGTGCGGAGGTGCAGTGGCACACAGGCACGACGATGTAGCCGGGCGTGGGGCGGGCAGGAGGGCGGCGGTCGTGCCAGCTTGAAGCGAGCAGCAACGCGCTGCACAGCTTGCCAAGGCTGCCACAACGTGCCCCCCGAACACGTGGCACCAGTATCCCCTCGCCAACGCGCACCTCCTCAATGACGTCCTCGATGGTGATGATGCCGATGGGCGTGCCCTCCTCCACCTCCTCCTCAAGCCACTCCTCGTTCGTGTCGTACAGCCCGCTGTGGGTAGCCTGCAGCCGCCGCGCCGCAGCACCGTGGCCATGCGCCTGCCCCTGCCCGTGTCCGTGCTCCGCTTCACTGCTTGCACGCCCCGCATTGTGTCCGTCAGCAGCCTCCCCCTTCGGCGCCATCCTGCTCTTCTTGTGCTGGTTCTGATGCGGCTGCGAGTGCTGCTGTTGGTGCCTGCCGGCGGACTCACTCGCCCCCTGCCCTGCCTCTCCCGCCGCCTCAGCCGCATGCTGCCCCCCCTCCGCCGACACCCCGTCTGCCGCCGCAGCTGCCGCTGCCTCCGCGCCCCCAACCGACGTGAACACACCCCTGCTGCCTCCCTGTGCCCCCGACCCCGTCTCTCCTCCACTCCCTGCCCCGGATGCAACAGCGACCACATCGCCCCTGCCCTCCGCCTGCTCCTGCTCCCCCCGCTCCTCACCCGACGCCAACGAGAGACCCGTGGGTCCGCGCGACGGTGGTACGTGGCCATCCGGGCTGTCCAAAAACGCCGCAACCGCCGCACCCCCCGGCGACAGCAGCGAGCTCGCGAAGCCGCCCGTCCCGTACATATCCCCATCCGCCACGCTGTCCGCGTACAACGCGCTCTCGGCGTAGCCGTCGCCGTACAACGACCCGCCGCCGCCAACCGACCCGCCGTCGTCCGAGACGCGCGCCGCGCGCAGCAACGCGCCGCCGCGGCCCACCGCCTCTCCGCCCTCGGTCCCACCCTCGCCACCGCCGCCCTTGCCCCCTCCGCCTGCGCTCTCTGCCCTGCTGTTCCTCCTGTGACCGCCGTCACCCTTGCTACCGGGCGCAGACGGGTCCAGCACCAAAGATCCATCCTGGGGCCCGCCGGCAGTGTCCCCTGCTCCCGGCTCTGACCCTGAACCACCAGCACCGTGTGCATTTGTGCTGACGGTCTGTGGGGCGGAGGGGTCCAGCACCAGCTGCGATTTCTTCTTGCTTGCCTTGCCGCTGGTGGAGGGTCGGCCGTGTGTGTTAGAGGGGTCGGAGGCTAGGGCGGCGCGCAGTTCCCCCGGCGGGGGCGCCGTCAGCACCGCCATGTGGCTGCGGCCCGTCTGGAAGAGGCGGAGCATGTCGTACAGGGGGGTGGTGGCAGGCAGCCTGGCGGGCGGAAGGGGGGGTAGCATGCGGGTAAGGAACGAGGGGAGAGCATAGGGCTTTGCAATCTAAGCTGTGGAAAGGCAGAGCGGCAGAATCTGGGATTGGTACATGAAAGGCCGTGCGCGTTTTGCCGTACACTTTGCGCGGTGCTCCTGCCAGCCCCCACCTGGGTATGCTCCTCATGCGCAGCATGCTGACCGGCACGTCGCCGCTGCTGCCCAGGCGGTACTGTAGCAGCTCCTTCACCAGCACCAGCCCCACCTGTTTAGGAGGTGGATTGGGGCCCAGCAGGCCAAAGGAGCCTGGATTTGCATGCCGGAGCGCACGGGTGACCGAGGCGACCATACCAAAGTGACAGGCGGGCATACGGCGCCCCAGCTCTCATACGCACACGCACCGCTCTCCCGATGAATTAGTCAAGTCGTGGCTGGTTTTTAAAGACCCGCGATTGCATTCAGGCCACCATCACCACGCTCCTCGCCGCCCTGCCACCACCGCGCCTGCCTGCCTGCCCCCCGCACCCCGCTCACCACATTGCGCCTGTCGCCCTGCGTGTGGATGGGTATGCGGCTGTGGCCCGAGGCCAGGATGGCGCGCAGCGTGCGCTCGTCCAGGTGCTGGCCCGTGTGCAGCATGAACAGCTTGGTCAGGGGCGTCATGGCGCGGGCAGCAACCTTGGACGTGAGGTCCAGCGCGCCGGTGATGACCTGCGGGAGGAGGATAGGGGTAGGGCTCAGTGCACGGAAGAAAGCTGCCCAGCTGCGTGGGATGGCAGCGCGGGAGGCCACGGACACTGGACAGGGCCAAGTTCCCAATCCGCAAGTGTCGAAAAGGAGCTGCAGATGCTATGCACTGGGCACCTGGGCCGTCCCGGTTCAGGCCGAGGCAAGGCATTTCTCGTGCGCTAGGAGCAGCGCGGCCCAGACGGCCTATGCGTACCTTGATCTCGTCCCGCGTCAGCGCCCCGCCCATGCCCTCGTCCTCGGCGTGGATACTGCGGCGGGGGCAAGGGCAGCAGGGGCATATCGTGAAGGCATGGCGGTCACTTACCATTCCGCGCCTCAAGGGCCCCTGCAGCTGACGCCACGCTCTCCAAAGGCCAGTGCACGGTAGCCTCGTGACTGCCACGGAGCGCGTCTGCTTGGCCGAGGGTCACGTGGCATGCAGCTACGCTCGCTACGCCACACCGCCAGGTCGTTGAGCTCGGAAAGTAAGGTAAGGACTCCACACGACACGCCCTCCGATGCGTTACTGCAAACCATGCATGACCGCACCCCAGCCCCTCCTCACGTGACCAGCTCCTTGAGCTGCCTCCTCCTGAACAGCGTGTGGTGGTCGTGGCCCAGCATGAGGTCCAGCATCTTGCCGATGGGCCACGCGATGGGCAGGCACAGGAACATGAGCAGCCGCATCAGGGGCGCCAGGTGGTAGCCGATGCGCAGGCCGTACCTGCACGTGGGGCGAGGAAGAAGGCAGGTGGGCAAAGGTGCTGACATGAGATGTGAGGATAGCAAGTGTCGCGTTGTGGCGGCATGGTGCTCTGGGGGAGCAGTAGGCTGCAAGGCGGGGCAGGGCAACCGTGCTGCTATCTTAGCATCCGGCAGTTGGGCCATCCATGCTATACTTTGGCCAGCCTGAAACGGAGAGCCATGTCGTTGTCGGGTGGGTCTCCATCCAGGATGTATGTGCGACATGACGAGCACAAAGCGCACGGCTATGGGGTGTCATGTGGCGCTGAGGAGAAGCCTGTGCCCGCCGCTACCAGTAACACAGCGTATGCAGGCCAGTGCTAAGCAGCTGCTATCACACAGGACTGCCGTACAGCATGGACTGACCACCGGTGCTACTACACACGATGAGTATTACTGTCTGCTGGTCAGCTGTCCGTGGAAGCGCATCTGCGTCGACCCACCTGGTGCACACAGACTGAGGGATGATTTCGCCAAAGAACAGCACCGCAGTCACGGACACCACCACGGCCGTGACGGGGTCCGTTAGCTCGTCCAGGAATAGCGGCAAGCATGTCATGGCTATGGCGTTGTAAAGCAGCAGCGTGACCAGCAGACGGTGGCCGTTGGAGATGAGGGGGATAATTTTGCGGGCGTAGCGCTGCTCTTTGAGCGTGCCGCTGCGAAGCAACACCTCCAGCTCCACTTTGTCCAGCGACAGCAAGCCCAGCGTCAGGCCGCTCATCAAACCCGCCATCAGCGTTAAGAACAGACACATCGCCACGTATAGCCAGTCTATGATGGGGTCGTGGTCGTCCCAGTTGAGCAGCGCCCGGCCAGCGCGACCTGCGATGACAGCCATGCCCAAGCCCGGTCGGGCTACGTCTAGCTCCGGCATGGTGCTTGCTTTCGTGATGTAATCTATGCGACTATGAACATGCTGAGCGCTGGGCCTGGGGCGTAGGTGTGCTCGAGACACGAGCCTATGTCGGGGTTCCCGTTACACGGGAGAACGCCCCTGATGCCCGCGCAGGTTCGACAATCAGGTATATAGGTAAATTATAGATGCGTTGGTACATGCATGGCGCACGAGCTGTTTGAGGCATCGGCGGTACGGCAGCGGCGTGAATGTTAGGCAGTCGTGCATGGACGGACATCCAGCTGCCCTCGGCACGACGGAACCTGCAAGGAGCAGGCCGCTGCCTAGACATGCGTGAACACAGAGCTGGTCTACCGTCTGTGAGGTATGATTGAACAACGAGAGTATGCAGGGGACCGCTCTCGCAGCCCGTACCCCTCACCCAGCCTCACGCCCAGCCGCACCGGAAGGTTTCACGTTGCCTGTTCCTCTCGTGTCAATGTCGCTGGCTGACCCTCGTGCCGTTTTCCCCAGGCTTGCCTCTCGGTCAACCCAGATTGGCCGGTACACACTTACAGCGGTGATTACGTGTCTGCAGCTACACGTGGCCTGTGCTGTCGTGCATAATAGTGAAGGGAGGGAGGGGGCACCTTCACGACGCCTGGGTTGAGCTCTGGGTTGAGCCCTGGTTGGGTTGTGCGGAAATGGTACCCGGCTGAGCACCCAAGGGTCCTGCATGTTGCGCTGCACCAGCGGAGCTCCCCTGCGCTGCACAAAAAAAAACCGTGAAGCACGCCACTGCTAACGCACATGATATGCAGTGCAAGCCTGAGTATGGCGAGCTGTTGCCTGCGATACTGCCTGGTGCTCTGTCACCCAGCCAGCTCACGTCTTTTGTGTAGCTCGTGCCGTGCAGGGCCCCCCCGCGCCCCTTGCCCGTGCCCTCAGGTGCCCTCGCGGTGCGGTAGCCCCCAACCCCCCCTTCCAGAGTTCCCACATCCACGCGCGCCATTGCTGGACCTGGGCTTACGGTACTAGGCCCTCGCCCAAAGCAGGGCGGGCTGGTCCTGGCCCTGCAGGCTTTTTCGTGCACTAGTGGCTTTTGGCACGGTGCCTTGGCGAACAGGGGCAGACAGGGGAGACCTCTTGTTGCCACCACGTGCCACAGGCAGGATACGGCCGTGCACTTGCCTGCATCGCGTTAGAAGCAGATTTTGCTAACGGGTTGGTACTAGCGGTAGTGGCGAGCTGCGTTGAGAACCTGGACCGGCCCCCTGGCCCCAGCCCTGACGAATACGAGCAAACAATGTGCCATCCCACCTTAGAGTGCCTTCCAGGCAAAAACACGTGACGACACAGCGTGAAAGATACTCGTTTCACCAGGCACCGTTGCCGGCAGACACACACGAAGCAATACGCAATCTGTACGCAATCCCTTTTCCTGCGAACGCTAACCCCGACGCGTCATCCTGCTAAAACACTTTGCGTATGCCTAAAGAAATACCTTCATACATAGACGTCTCAGAGGAGCAGTGGCGCCGCGGCGTTTCCTTGTAGCCCGCTGCTCCACTGGACGCAATGGCCGGAGACGCTGCCCATAACAGGCAAGCAAACTACATGAAAACAGTACAGGACCAGGCCAGAACCTATCTGACCGGCTATAATACACCTCCGCTTGGACATGGCTGACGCATGGCATGCCCCATCCCTCATCACCATATCCAGCACCTCCCCGTTCGTCAAGGCACCATGGGGGAAGCCCAACGGGAGATCGATGTTTGGCAAACAGGTGACACGGGCAGGCTCTTTCATGTTTGGCTTGGCACTACGGGCTCATGGGTTTGGCGGGGGAGGGGAGGGGTGCCCAGGGGAAAGCCGGGCAGAGCCGTGGAGGCGCAGCTGCCCAGTATCAGCCGCCAGCGAACACAGCCAAACATGGAATGTAGGAAGGTCTGGCGTACAATAAAGGCAATGGCCCTTGGCCATGTGGTACTGCCAGACCCGACACGCGCCCGCCTACCAGACCTCGCCGTGCACATACGCTGCCCAAGGAGGAGTCCTGGACGGGGGGAATGCACCAAGTGCCGGCTTGCCAAATCGTCACAAGCAGCGGGGGTCCACGTTGTCGCAGCACATAGCCTAGCCTACCACGCGCTTCCAGAGGCCTGACACGACCTCAGCGCCGCTGCCACTTCCTGTGGACAAACTCCTTGTTGCGGCCTTCGCAGGCTGACTCGAAGAAGGCGAACGCCCCGGCCTACTCCATAATGGGCTCACGAGCGGCTAGAGAGAAGGTCTTCCTCAGCCAGTCTCACGTAGAGGTGAGGCGGGTGGTGCCACAGGTGACTGCATCTGGTACTGGGGAACGGGGTACCAGAATTAACTGTCCCTAAGTCTCATCTTTACTGCTGCGGCATGTTCACGGGCCCCTGTATGTAACATCATGGGTCTCGCCTCATCATACTGTCGCTTCTGTGTAGGTTGACCGAAAATGTACGGCGGGGCCAGGGCACATTTACGAAGTGCCAGGTGCCTTGGACAAACAACCGGAGGCTCGCAAGGAGACTGCCCCCAAGTACACATTCCCACGCACGGAGCGGTTAAAGGTAGGCGCTAGGGCTTGTGGTAATGCCCAACGTGGAGAATTATTAACCCGGCTAAACACAAAGCCCTTAAAGTTGCAGAGCGGAACGTGGTCTTGGCGGAGTTGTTGACATGTCCGGCTTCGGCTCCAGCGGCATGGCAACGTGGACAATTATACACTGCACATGGCCGCCGCTGCGATTGAAACCGTACTGCAAGCAGGGTGATACTTGGGGAATTGCTGCACCCCAATCGCATGCAACCGGGGGTACACGGCTGCCAACCCGGCGACGCAAGGGCCACCACACCGCCGTGATTCGCACTGCCCCGAGCCGCCAACCCCTTACTCCTGATTGGTATCCCTGTCCGCAGGACCACCCAAGCACCACCCCGGGCCCCGGCGTGTACAGCGCCACCAGCGCCCTAGGGGAGCAGCCGCTGTCCCCCAACCGCAGCCCCGCGCGTGTGCCGTTCGGGTCCAGCTCCCGGGAGGACGCCAAGAAGCTGTACGTCAGCAGCCGCCACATGGGGGCGCAGCGCGGGACGCAGGGGCCGCCGCCGGGGACGTACACCGTCTCTGGGTCGTTCGGGCAGCAGGTGGCCAGCGCCAAGCCCACCTCGCCAGCGTTCACGTTGCGGAAAACGGACCGGCTCAAGTGAGTGGCTGGGGAGCTGGGCCGGGACTGCAATTGTTAAGGGGGACATGATGCGCGCTAGGAAAGAGAGCACATGGCAGCTTGGCCGGAGAGTATGGTCAGCATGCGTGCTCTTGGGTGTTGCGTTCTGGCTCACGGTGCCCGCCTGTTACGGTGTGCCTGCAGAGAGGAGTACGACCAGCTGTCGCGGTCCATGCCTGCTGCCGGGCAGTACGAGACGTGGGCCTCGGTGAGTGCAGGAGGCACTTGTAACTGGCGGCAGCGAAGGGTGCAAGCTCTAAGTGGGGCGGGTCCTGGCTGCAGGACATGCAGCCTTTTCTGAGCGGATCTGAGGCTCCCTGGGTGGATGCAAGGATTAAGGACGGCTTGCAACTTCACAGCTGCGCTTGCCAACCGATGTGAGCTCCGCTAGTTTGCCCATGCACAGCGCGCATTTGGACGCCTATGCAACCCCTCTTCACCCGCATGCTTGCAGATCGGCAAACAGACTCTTTCCGTGTCGCGGACAATGCCGGCGTACGGCTTTGGAGGCAGCACACGCGAGCAGGAGTACAACAGGTTTATAACATCCGGCCACGCAAAGATCAAGGCGGGGACCTTCTCCCCAAATAACTACAACCACCAGACCGCTGACAGGCTTACTTCCTTCGGCAAGCAGCCCTTGAGCCGCATCACCAGCACACCTTCGTACGGGTTCGGTTCCACACCGAAGCTTACATTCAAGATGAGCACCACGCCTGGCCCGGGGCAGTACGAGAACTAGGGCTCCCACGTCGGGCCTTGCTGATGGCAGTGTGGGTAGGTAAGGTGTGGGTAGGTACACATTAAGCAGGTACTCTGCTTGGGGACTGGGCTTGGCTTGGAGCGAACTGCCGGGAGTAAGGATAGCATTAGCAGATAGGCTCGACAATGACATCACTGCACGACCTAGACATGCACTGGGTAGCATTGAAGGGCAGTCCTTGGGAGACTGCAGGCAGGGGGGGCTGCAGACTGTGCGCAGGGGTGGTAGGGTAGGAGCATACACTGCGGGAAAGGGTGTTGAGTGGGTAGTGGCGCGGTGGCATGCAACATGGGATTGTCAAAATGTACACACACACCTTCTGTCGGTGCGAACGATGTGTATCAGAGTTAGCAGTGCATAGCACTGGAACGCTGCATTCGGTAGGTAGGCTTGTTGTACGCAAGCTGTACTGCTTGTGACCCGGCGTGGAGCATAACGTTGTGCTTAGCACACGGACTGCGGATTGTGACAAGTAGAGCGTATTGGCGATAGAGGGTTCCGGTGCTTTGATGGCGGCAGCGGATTCAGCTGTCATGAGCTTGGCGTCTGCCTACCTGGGTGACCTGGGGACTGAGTCGTGGGCTCGTGGCTGAGGGCTGGAGGTGTGCTGTTCACAGGCACAGCCCTGCACACTGATAGCCTGACGTTGGGTATACATGCCTAGGGATCCAGGGTAGGCTTGTTAGCGGTCACTGCCTATTTAGTAACGTGGCCCTGCACGCCGGGGCGTCGTACTCGGACCAGGTGTGTCCATCGTCCATGCAGGCTACTGAGTATTTACTTGTAGCCCTTCAGTTTTTGCGTTGATTAGTGTAAGCAATGCTGCTACCTAATGTCATTCTTGCTCTTCCACGACCCATAAATGCGTCCGTCCAAACGCCGACTTGGTCAGCGACTTCATTTCGGGCTAGGAGAAAAGGAATGACACTAGTTTAAGGGACAATACTTGTCATCATTGTGGGCTTGGGTTGAGGAGGGGGTAGCGCTGGTCAACCCGCCGGGAATGGACTCGCCGTCCTCCGAAGGTTCTGAGCCAGTGGTACTGGTCAGAGCTGTCGTTGATATCAAATCAAGGGTTGAGGAGTACCAGAACCGCCTCCAGACGTGCGTGGAGCACTTGGAGGTTGCGTCAACATCGCCGCTTTCGCGTCCTGGGCAAGGTGCAAAAGGGGGATATGACCAATCACTTGCTCACCAGTCAGGAGTGCAGGTGCCCCCAGCGGTTGACCGGCTACGGGGTTCCGGTCTTGCTTCCACCCCCGACGACTCCCCAGGCCAGTGGCACAGCAGCCACGCCAACCCCCTCTTTGACGACGAGGGAGATCGCAGCAGGGCGGCCAGCGTGAGCGCAGTCCCCCTGAAACCCCTGCAAAAGGAGGATGAGCGGGGTTACACAGCGCATGCGCTGCAAAGCGAGGATTATGAAGGCGGCTCCGTGCCCCCTCTTCAGGTGGATGCTGACTATGACACTGGGTCAGAAACGGAGCACGACTACCAGCGAGCGAGCCGGGCAGCTAGGGGCGTTGGGCCTGGGCAGGGACCTGTCGGGAGCGGCACGTCCACGCCAGGCCGTGTCACAGTCGGGTCTGCATTGCAGCAGCTCAAGTCCAACCTGTCTGGGCAGGTTCAGACCTCGTTGTCAGGACTGGACGTGCCAACCCACGGCGAGCAGCTGCGCAGCAAGTACAGCAAGGCGATCACGGACTCAGTCCAGAAGCGGCTGCTGGGCAGGGCAGAGATGTTCCACAGCGTTGGCAGCCTCGATTCGCCTATCCAGACGGACACGGAAAGTGTTGGGGGCGGCCGCAATGGCAGCACGGGCAGCATCGACGTGATGTCTGCCTTCGGCTCACGCCGTGGGCTTGGAGGGGACTCAGGGGCTCCCGATGGTGCGACAGGGCCGGGGTCTCGTGGCCCTGCTTCATCGTCCGCCAAGCGCTCTGTGCTGGCATCCATGCCCCCTGGTTCTGAGTCCGGCCGCACAGCGAAGCGCTTGTCCTACGGGGGCGACCAGGCGGGCGGCGGTGGCAGTGACGTGGCGAGCACTAAGGTGAGCACTAGACCCCTCGGCGCCATTGCTTGGTGGGCTGGGACTGCACAGCGTAGCAAGCAGGCAACTTTCAGTATCCGGCCTTACCGCACAGGTTGACCGCCCTCCCTTACTTTGCCCTCCACCCACTTGCTGCTGTGCCCCTACAGCCCGCAGAGGAGGGACGGTCTCTCGCCGACCTGTTCACTGAGCACTCACAGCAGCAGAGGGGAGGCAGCGGGCCAACAACCAGCGCTGGAACGGCTGAGGGCGCCGGGCGGTCCAGCGATGCCTGCGGCCTAGGCTGGCGTTTTGAGGCAGGGGACTCGGGCAGCATGCAGCTAAGCTTCGGGCGCCAGGAGGCCAGCAGCTCAAGCGGCTCTCAGCAAGCAGCGGGGTTTCGGTTTGGAGAGGGCCCGGGTGCGTCAAGTGCCGACAACCGCAGCAGCGGGCCGTTTGGGAGCTCCGGGGCCTTCGGTGCTGGGCAGGCCGGAGTTGCCACCGCTGACTCCTCTGCTATAGGATGGCGGCCGAATGCCTTGACAGCGGCCTCTACACCAGTGGCTGCACCGGTAGGCTTCGTGCCCCCGCCGGGGGTGCTGGGTGGTGCTGCCGGTTCTGCTGCGCCGGCTGCCGCTGGCTTCATGCCGTCGCCGCAGCAGCCACTGCCACAACTCCCCCCGCAGCAGCAGCAACAGAAGCAGCAGCTCTCCCTGGGCTTCTCACCGGTAAAGGCCTTCCTAGCAGGAGCTGTGGGAGACGCTTCGGATGAGGAGGTGGCGTCTCCGATGCTGGGGGTGCAGAGCAGCAAGGGGGCCAGCAACGGTGTAGTGGGCGCACCTGCGGCTGCTGCAGGCGCACCGCTCGTGCCTGCCGTCTTCTCGTTTGGTATCAACTCCCGCGTCTTCACCAGCGCTGACCCCGGCGATGAGAACGCTCCTCAGGGCTCCAGGGCCCCCGCAAACGACGGACAGGGAGCGTCTGTCGGTTGGCGCATCGCACCCTTATCAGAGCTGGAGAGTTCGGCATACTCGGTTGACCTGTCAGAGCTGGGTGGGACTGGCCTAAGGAGCTCAGGGGCAGCTGACGCGGACTCCAACCGCCCCATCTCCGCTCTGGGCTGGGAGCCGCCAGCATTTGCCCCGCTTCCCACCCAGCCGTCAATGACTGCGCGCGCAGCGAGCGAAGCCGGCACGCATGACGGGCGAGACGCAGCTGGGCAGGGCTCCAAGCCCTCGAGCACGCCCCCGAGCGCGCGTTCCTCTGAGCATGGGAGGGGCCCGGCGGAGGCCCTGGATCAGCTGCCCTGGGCGGACAGCGCAAGCAACAGCAGCAGGCGCAGCAACAGCGGCGGCGGCAGCGAGGCGGGCGCTCCGTCGGGCGGCCTGCAAGCTGGGCCGTTTGGTTCAAAAGCCCCTGCCCCTGGGAGGACAGCGCCGCCGCCGCTTGCGCCTGTACCGTTCGCCGGGCCCGGCCCCGTCTCGCCGGTGGAGCCCGCGGCGCCTGCCTACCGTGCGCTGTCGGCAGTGAAGGCTGCGGAGTTGGAACGCATGGACAGCGACAAAGCCTTGGCCCCTGGGGAGGAGGAGTTTTTCGCCCCCAGCTTCTCCGTGCACGTGTCGGACCGGTAAGACGCAATTCTGCTTTTTCACAACCTGTATGCTAAGGGTTAGTGCGCCTTTCGCGGTACCAGCCCCCCCGCAAAATGTGCTTTCCACCCTGCCACGTGACACCCCTTCAAGCCACTTACCTCTCCTCCTGGGACCCTGCTCCTTCACAGGGATGAAGCGCCGGGAGAGCAGTCAGTGCATGCACGGCGTGTCAGCGAGCCGTCAGCGCCCAGCAGTTCCCCCCTATCGCGGACGGAGTTGTCCGAAGCTGCGCCTACGGACATCGCGTTTCCGCCGCACCGCAGCACAAGCCCCGTCGTGAGCCGCACCAGCAGCATCCGCAGCACGCACAGCGTGCACAGCACACGCAGCGCGCACGCTGGCGGTGAGCGGCCTGCCGTGGTAGTCCCCGCTGCTGGGCGGATGCTCTCCCCCTCCACTAGTCGGGGCCCGTCGGTAGGCGGCTCCCTCTCCGGCGGTGCAGCCTCGGGCGTGAGCATTACTATCACCGACGCTGACATCACACGCACAGGCGGCGTGGTGCCTGCGCTGCTGGAAATTGTGCGCGACCGCTTCCGCCAGAAGGGCTACACCAACCTGGCGCACTTTGCGGGCAGCCCGCATGGCGCGCACCCTCCCTCCGGCCACGACGCACAGACTGCAGCCACTGCGTTGGGGGGTGAGACCCTGGCGGAGCGCATCCTGGCGCGCGTGGACACGTTCCACACGCAGAGGCGCGGGAGGCAGAGCGAGGATCTGGCGGCGGCCCTCATGTCCATCGCGGACGCCGTGGACGGCGGTGAGTCGTAATTGCCTTGGCATGGGGGCCTGCTGGGGTCCGCATAGGCAGGCCGCCTTGGATTTCGCGGTAGGAGGTTATGGCTTTGTGAACCGTGCTAGGCAACCTGGTTTCTTGGAACACTTGTGGTTTGGGCAATGGGTTCCACTTCTGTTTATGCGCTACCATGTTCAAACAGGCTCTAGAACCAGCGACGACGGTGCGCGGTCGCTCGGCGTCAAGCGGACTGCAACGCCAACCGCTGGGGACCAGCCTGCCCCACCTGCCTCCGCGCAGGCGGCGTTCCAGGCCCACCAGCAGCAGCTCCAGCAGAACAAGGCCGCTGCCAGTGCGGCGGCAGATGCGTCAACGGGGATGCGTTCCAGCAAGCCCTTCCCGAGCCCAGGGCCGGCGCAGGGCCTGTACAGCTCTGGGGTACCGATGAGCCCTACGGGCACGCAACCTCCTATCCTGCAGCTGCCGCCAGCACTGCGCCCGGAGGCTCGAGAACAGCAGCCCAACAAGCAGGCTGCTGCAGCTGCTAACGCGACCAAGGCACAGCAGGGACCCGCCGTGCCCGGGTCCACATCTGCTGCTGCCTCTACATTGCTTGGGGCCGCGTCAGCCCCCGCGGGCAACGCCCCGGCGGATGCTGTCCCAGCTACTGCGACCATTGCGTCCACCTCGCGACCTGCTGCGCAGAATTTGGCTGCCGTTGCAGCCGCTAGTCGCAGCCCGAGCCCCTCAACCGACCGCATGGAACAGTGCACCCAGACCCCACCACTTCCCACACCCTCCCGCTCCAGCAGCATGCAGGTCGCCTCGCAGCTGGGCACCGCCCGCGACTACTTCCTCTCCACCACCGTGCCGGTCACTGCCACAGCCACCAGCCATGCTCGCAGCAAGGACGACCTCACGCTGCACACCGATGCGCCTGCTGTCCGCACCGCTGCTGACTTTTTCCGTGGAGCTGCCTCCCGTGCCACCCTCAACACCTCCGCCTGGGCCACACCGGCTGGCAGCAGCATGCCCCTGACCAGCACCACCAGCGCCGGTGGTGCTAGCACCAGGCTAGCTGTTGACGCCTCCTCCCAGCGGACCAGCAGCCGCACAGCCCGCGAGCTCATGTATCTCAACATCACCCCTGCTCGCACCCGGCGGCAGTCCGCGGCCTCTGGCCGCCCCAGCATGAACGGAGTTGTGGGCAACAGGGGGCTGGGGAGCTCCGGCCGGCGGAGCAGCACAGGCGGGGACCGCAGCCGCGTGGTGATCGACGATGAGCCGGTGGACATGGCCACGTTCTCCAACCGCACGCTGCCGTACCAGGGTGGCCGAAGGAGCGCGACGGTCGTGCCAGGGGTGTCCCCCACCATGCACCAGGCCAGCGGCATGGCCGGTGCCATGCCGCCCATGGAGCAGCTGGCGGCGGCTACGGCGCTGCTGCCGGCAGGTGACACGCGGTCGCTGACGCGGCAGATGCTGATGCACCTGGCCCATATGGGGCCCAGTAGGCACCCTTTCGAGACAACGGACGAGGAGGCGGAGGAGCAGCGGGCCAGGGCAGCGGCGAGGCGACACAGGACGTCGGCGGGCCAGGGGCCACCCCGCCGCTCTCTTGGTAAGTTGCCAGACTAGGCGCATGCTGTCGGTATGCAATTTGCTTCTGTTGGTGGGCAAGATGTGCTCATGGGGTAACGCTGCCACGTACTGACGTGACGCAGTTGAGGCGTGAGCTGTAGCGTGTGAGTGCAGTCCACGAGCCTAGGAGGTTTCTTGGACATGGGGCTGAGAAGATACGGTATGGTGTCACCAGCACTGGTGCTTCTGCCTGGCGCTGCAGGCACCATCAACTCAGACGGCGAGCCGCTGGACCCCCGCATGGCGCCAGTGGAGGAGAGCCCCTTCGTTACCAGCCGCCCAGAAGGCCCCCAGCTGCATGCGCGTTTCGAGCGGGATGAGGACACGGACGACCAGCTGCCCCGCGGCCCAGGCAGCAGAGGCCGGGCTTCCGGGGTACTGCGAGCCACAGTGGGTACAGCCTCGTCCAGCGGTGGAGTCCGTGTGTCAAAGCAGCTCGCAGTGGTGCTGGCTAGGGAGGAGGGGCTGCTGGGGCCTAGCAACATCTCTCCCGCCACGGCCGCCGCCCCTGGGGATGCCATCCTGGTGCCACCGCTTAGCCTTGACGCGCCTGATATGCCGGAGCCCGGTGGCGGGGACGGCGCCAGCCTCGGCGAGCACGTGTCTCTACAGCTGCCCCACGAGACCTTCTTCATCGACTCCCCTCGGCAGCAGCAAGACCGTGCACGCTCGCAGGGGCAGGCAGCTGCTCCTGACCCTGCCCGGGAGCAGGCGTCCCGGCGGCCGCAAGGCTCCGCCGTTTCGGGGGCGGGCAAGCGGGCATTCCTTGGTGCAGCCGCTGAGGGGCAAGGGTCATCTCGCCTTGGGAACACCTCCCTGACGCCTGGGCCTCTGGGCCGAGGGGCTCAGCTAAGCGCTTGGCAGGAGGACGACTTGTACTCTGAGGGCAACACGGGGGCCCCTGTCCGCGGGACGGGAGGCCATCGGCCAGGCGCCGGGACAGCAGCTGAGCGGCGGCCTGGCAGCGCCCGGTCAGGGCAGCAGCAACAGCGGCAGGCCCAGCGCCGGCGTAGCCACACCACGACCACCACCGCTAGCATGGACGACACAAGTGACGAAGAGGACGATGCAGTGCTGGTCCAGTCGCAGGCGGCAACCGCGCACAGCAGCATCCTGCGGGGGCCGAAGTCTGGCAGGGAGTCAGGCGCCGTTGCCGGACGCTCGCAGCTGCGCAGCACGCTCAAGCAGCCGCAGCGGAAGGCAGCTGCATACGACGATGAGGGGGATATGGAGGCTGACCGTGCGGATGACATGGGGGACCTGGACCTTGACATGTCAGGTGTGTCTAGGGGGGTGCTGAGCGCGTCCTCTGCGGGGACTAGCGTGCTGTCGCAGCAGCAGATGGCGGCCGCACGCGCGCACCGCAGCGTGTCCGAGGCCAACAGTGCCAAGCGCATCCGCAGCAGCGCCCTGCACCTGCCAGGGGAAGGGGCTGATGAGGACGAGGAGGATGAGGAGTACGGGGAGGATGGGGATTGGGTGGATAGCCGGCAGCCAGCCAGGTGGCAGCGTGGCGACCGGCGGAAAGAGGGCGCTGCGGGTACTGGGCGGGAGCATGGGCTGGAGGCGCCAGAGACGGAGCGCCTGCGCTCCGTTACTGCCTTTGCTGATGTCTCCATGGCAACGACAGCAATGGGCGGGCGGAAGGCGGCTGCTGGCAAGAAGCAGTCGTGGGCTACGGACCGCACTGCGGTGTTTGCAAAGGATGGGGAGGGGTCAGACGGAGGCTCGGTGGAGCTGGAGGATGACGTCGCCGGGGGCCGGGGCTACCCTCCCGCGCGGGATGTGCGCGGCCGTGCTGCAGCACCACGGTCTGGGGGCCGCACACCAGGCGAGGCACATGCTTCGCCGGCAACCGCAACAAGGAGCCACGCAGGTGCGTCCTCGGAAGATGGGGACGTGCAGGAGCTGGATGTGTCGCCTCCACGTGCGGCCCGGCGCCACTGTGCGAAGGCGGGCATAGACCCTCGTAAGAGCACTGTGGCAGTCCCGCCTGCAGCAGGCGACGCGGAGCCCATTGTGCCGTCCCCCGGTGCTGTGACTCCCAACGGCTCTCGTGTACGGCAGTCACTGCAGCGGCTGTTGGAGCTCAAGGCGGCGGGTGCCATCCCAGCTAGCCCTCGTGGCACAGATCCACCAGGCGCCGCGGCTCCCGGTGGGCAGCGCTCAGGTCCGGCGCCGCACGGAGCACCGGTTAGGGCCCAGGACCCCTCCTCACGCTCGCCATCCGTAGCCGCAACAGCCGGCGGCACCAGCGCTGCGGATGTGGCGGACCGTGAAGCGCTCTTGGGGCGGCGGCAGCAGCAGCAGCAGGGCAGAGGCCCAGCGCCGTCAAGCGCGGCCCCGGCGGCTGTGGGAAATAGCAGGGCGGCGGCGCGGCCGGCCGGTCAGCGTCCGGTGGCCCTGATCTGGCGTGACACGCACGGGCAGAGGGATGCCGACGACGCGGGCGTCTCGGACAGCGACCTTCCTCCTGCAGACGTGGGCGAGCTGGCCTCCCCGCACTACACGCAGGACATGGCGGAGGAGGAGTACGGCTGGGACGCTGACACGGGCGATGCGGATGTGGACATGGCGGGTATGACCCCTGGGTCACGGCGGCGGCTGCAGCAGACCGCTGCGCTGTCGCCCCACGGCGGGGCTGGGGCGGCAGCGGGCAGGAGGCAGCGGCCAAAGCCGGCGCCGCAGCTGCCGTACGACCCACAGGAGGTGCCGACCGCGGGAGTGGAGGACACGAGCGCCAGCTACACGCGGGAGCTGGAGCAGCAGGAGCTGGTGGACGTGGTGTCGCAGTTGGCTGGGCAGCTGGCGGCTGTTGCCGGCCGGCAGGGGACTGCGACACGGCCAGCCGCGCACAGCAGTCTTGCAGCAGGTGCAGGTGCAGGCGTGGCGGACGGGGATGGTGCAGCAGCCCCGCCCGCTGGCGTGGAATCGGAGGTGTCATTTTCTGCCCCGCCGGTGCAGCAGGTGCAGGCCCCTGCCCCTGTGGCACGGCCGGCAGTTACTCCACCAGCGCCAGCTCAGCGGACCAGCTTGCGTTTTAGGAGCGCACCAGGGGCAGTAGGCTCCACCGCTAGCGTAGCTGGCCCCGCTACGGCCGCTGTGGCTGCGGCCCTTGGCGCCGGTCCCGTGGACGTGGCTGCTGCTGCTGCGCCAGCATCCGCCAGCGGCCTCCCCTCCGATCTAAGCAGTGTACTGCAGCAGGCGCTGGCAGCTAGCGGCAGCCCGGTCCTGGCGCAGGCAGTCCTGGCATCGCCAGACTTCAACAAGGCTCTATCGGACCTGCTGAGGGGCTTCACGCCGGCATCTGACCCTGTAGTCCAATTGCAACCTGCGGCTGCCACTCCAGCAGCACAAGCCGCCCCTTCGCCACCGGGCGCCTCCACGCCCCTGGAGCCCCAACGCCGCAGCAGCCCGCACGAGTCCGCCGGCACCCCGCTCAGTACCAGCCCCAGCCGCAGCCCCGGGGGGCAGCATACCCCAGATGCGGAGCTGCGGCGTCTGCTGCTATCGGCGTGGAGCAGGTGGTACCTGGCCCGTGCAGAGTCGGCAGGGGGCTCCTCGGCGGGCGGCAGCGACGAGTCTGGGGGCAGCGAGCTGGAGGCCGAGGCGGCGGCGCACCTCAAGGCCCTGGCCGCCATCTACGCGAACGCAGGGTCGCAGGCGTGGGCGGGGCTGCCATCTTCGCCAGCCATGCAGGTGCGCTGCAGTTGTGCTTTTGTGAAACCTAACTAGGATGTGTCATCACTGACGCCGTACGGCACTGACGCGGCTGCAGTTCTGCTCTGTCTAGGGTACGACAGTAGCAACAGGATCGGACGGTGTTTGACTGTATTGCAAGCAGCTACTGACACGTACTGGTATCATCCTTCGCAGGAGGCTGCCTCTCGAAGCCGGCTGCACGTGGCTTTCACACGCTGGCTGGGCCAGGCGCGGTCCAGCAGGCAGGCGGCAGCTGCAGCAGCAGAAGCCCCTTCGGGCATGTTCGGCAGCGAGAACGTAGCCCCGCCCTCCAGGCCACCGCCGTCCTCTTCTGGCGGCAGCTCGGCAGGCGGTGCGGCACAGCTTGCTGCGCTGGCGGCCCTGGGCCACGGCCGCCACCCACTAGCAGCCTGGGCTGCGTCGCGTCCCCTGCAGCTTACGACCCTGTCCGCCCAACGCCACCCCATCCCCTCCTCTGACCCGGCGTCCTCAACCTCCTCGGTGTCAGGGGCGCCCACGCATCCGCGCTACGGTAGCCTAACAACCGGTCTGCTGTCTGGAGCCACAGCTGGTTTCGGGCCGTCGCGCATGTCTGCCACACCGCCGGCCGCAGCCAGCGCCCTCGCTGGCCTGGCTACCCGCAACCCAGCCCTCAACGTCGCCACACCCACCTTCTCACGGCCCAGCGGCTTGCGGCAACCTCCAGCGCCTCAGTACCCCTCACTTCAGCAGCAGCCGTACGTGTATCCCACGCAGAGCGCAGCTGTCCCTATGCAGCCATCCACCGCCATACCGCTTGCGGCACAGCTGCAGACCACCAGCTACGTGTACCAGCAGCAGCCCAGGACGCCGGCTGCCCCACAGCCCCAGTCCTACGTGCCGCAGTCGCAGTACCCCCACCTAGCGAGCCCCCTGGCCCAGGCATCCTCCTCGCCGCAGCCTGCGGTGCGCATCACGCCCGCCGCCTCCCCGCTGGCCGCAGGCTCCCGGGTGGCACCCACCACAGTCGCTCCGCTGCAGGGTCAGAGTGCACGGGTCCACAGCGCAAAACAGCAGCAGCAGCAGCGTGTCTCGAGCCTTGAGTCCCTCGTGGCCCAGCACCTGGTGGACGCCCTCGGCGGCGGCTCAGACGCTGTGTTCCTGGCCGGTCTGGGGCTCGCGACCGGCGGTGGGCTGGGCCCTGGGGGTGGGGTTAGCGCCGCCAGCGTGGCCGGCCCGCTGACAGCAGATGCCTTCGCACAGGGCTCCGATGGTGTCTCGCAGCAGGCCACCACCAATGGGACATCGGGCCGCTCCACTTACTCGGCGTCGCAAGCGAAGGCGGGCATGGCTGGGGCTGGTGACGGTGCAGGCGGAACGGTGGGCTCGCAGGCCGCTGCCCCCAGATCGCTTTATGCGACCTACACGCAAGCGGCAGCAGGGGGCGTGCATACTAGCTTGGGTGCTGTGCAGTACGGACGGGTGAGGCCCGAATCTGCGGGCAGTGGGAACAGCGGTGGCAGGGCGTCTCGGCCGGCTCCGTTGACAGGAAGCGGAGTGTTGTTTGGTGCAGGGCTAGAGGGGGGCAGTGTCTTGGACAACATCAGGGCGCCGCCTCCGTCGGCGGGAATAGACCTGCAGTTTTACGGTGTGTCAAAGCGGTAATGATTTACAGGTACAACTGAAGGACGCTCTGAAACGAGCGCTGATGCCGGATGCGTTTGTGGTGCGGACCGGGGTTTGGGCGTGTGTTAGGTGGCAGTGATATGGCTTGACAGGCGCTGGGACAGGACTGGGACAGGTCGGAGATGGGTATGCCGTAATTATGGGCGAAGGCGAGTTTGTGCGATGTGGATTCATATGCATTCGCATTGCCTGCATGTATATAGCCGATACTCGGGGATTTGGCCGCCAAACGGCCAACCCGGTCCGCTGGTCTAAGATGTACAGCGGTCCTGTCTTGTTTGGGCGGGCGATTCGCACTACTCACAGACGAGCATTACCTTCAAACTTTTCTATACGCCCTGTCGTTTGACAATCTTATATGTTCCGGCTGACACGACAAGCTAGAATCTGCAGCCTTTCAGGATATCTTGCTGAGACGCGCGTTAAGACTGAAGGCAATCCTTAAGCAGAGTGAAAGGTATGCGTGGAACTTGAGTGCACGCAAGAGGTGTCTGGCACCGTCGCGGGGAAGGGGAGGTGCCCGGCGGAAGCTCCGATGGCGCAGCGGACACCCATAACCCATATCGCGCTGCCCTCTGCTGTCCCATGCAGCACATTGTGAAAGAGCAAATTAAGCACTGGAAGGACATCGACAACATTAGGAGAGCTTGCTGACAACCTCTGCTCTGCTGCAAGCGTGGGCTGCTGTAAGGCCCACAGCTAAAATGACAATTCCACCAAACACTCATCGACCAGCGGTCGCATGGTTGAGCGACCTACAAAAAGCCAAGGTGCGAGACAGCCCTTCTCGAAGAATGAGGCCATGGGGTGCTCTCCCGCGGCCCCAGCACCTCAACCGCGCTGCTCCCGCAAATCACGCAGATCGAGGGCATGACAGGGACAAAGCCGAAAATTACCATTCAAGACCTACTGGAAAAAGTCAACGGTAAGTCTCGCCCGCCAACCTGAGGGGCTCATCGAAGAGTTTTGATAAGGCCACGCTGGCTGCACGCCAAACAGCGCCTTGTACACAGATGACGAAGCTCTGCATGACGAACGTTGATCAACCTCCCTTCCCACCTCCGTGCCCGCCCTGGTCGCAGACCCCAACGCCCCCGAACAAGCCCTCATCCCTACCAGCCCACGCAGCGTTGAGGCGTGCTTCCGCCTCGGCATCGACCCCCTCGAACTGCAGTTCCACCCCATAGCCTTCTATAAATACACAGGGGATACGGAAGAGCTCGTCAAACTGCGATACGAGAAGCATGAGCAGGTAAGGCCAGGAGAGCCACGGTTCCCACCGGGTGACACAGGGCACACAGCCAAGCGGGCACTGGTGCGTACCACATGTTTGCACTCTAGACGGCTCCCCTATGCCCTAAACAGCGGTTAGATAATTAGCCTGCACTGGAGGCCCTGTGACCCTCCACACCACCCAACGGCCTCCTCTGTGGCCTAAACTGCAGTTGCCAATGCAGGTGACCACCAAACCGGTCCCCTATCACACCCTCTCCCCTGCGCCCTCCAGGTCCGGCGAGAGCGCATTAAGTCTCTAATAGAGCTGCGCAAGCGGCTGGTGGACGACGGCTGGAGCGGCGAGCCGGGGCGCAACACCATGCCTGCCAAGAAGAGCGCGGCGGCTGAGGCCAAGGCGGCTGCCAATGCCACCATGGTTGAGAAGGAGCGCCAGCGGCTGGAGGTGCTCAAGAAGCGCCAGGAGCGCGAGCTGCAGCAGATGCTGCAGCACGAGGCCCAGCGCAAGGAGCTACTCGACAAGCAGCAGAAGAAGATTGACGCGCTGGAGGCCAAGACGCAGGAGCTGGCGCGGCAGAAGCAGGAGCACGACCGGGAGTGGCTGGCCAAGCAGCGGGAGATTGAGCTGCAGCGGGCGCGGGAGGAGCGGGAGCTGGAGCGGGAGGCCAAGCGCATGGCGGAGGAGCGGTATAGGAGGGAGCGGGAGCAGCAGCGGCGGGCGCAGGAGGAGGAGCGGTTGGCCAAGAAGGAGGCATACGCAAAGTGGGTGACCGGGACGGGGAGGAGGGGGAAGCGAAGGGGGAGGGGAGTAGATTAGGGAGGCGAGGCGGTGTGGAGGGCGGTGTGGAGGGCGGGAAACAGTAGGACAGACGCAGACACGGTCCCATGAGGTAAGAGGGAGCTTCCGCAAAGTTAAAGGGGCAGGCTAACGGTTGGTGGTAATTCGGGTGCTCTGCACCTTTCTCACCTGCCGCTGTCCCCTTGCGCCTCCGGTCTGCAGGGAGCTTGAGCGGCGGCAGAAGACTCTGGAGGCGCGCGCCGAGACGGAGCGCATCCTGGCGGACCAGGCCGAGCGCGTGCGGCAGCGCAAGGCGGCCATGGACGCGCAGGACGCGGAGCGCGCCAAGCGGCTGCAGCAGGAGGCGCACGAGCGGCACCTGGCCAACCTGGAGAAGAGGAAGAAGGCGGAGCTGCGTATCACGAGTGAGTGGGGGTGTGGGGGGCAGGGAGGGTGGAAGGAGGGAGGAGTGGAGGGGGAGAGGGTGGGGAAAGTGGGGCGGAGAAGGGGAGGTGGTGGCTTGGGGTGGCTTGGGGCAGTGGTGCGCTCGGGGGGGAGGGAGGGGAGCTGCTGGTAACGGTTAGGAGGTGAGGAAGGCTGGGACGGGGCGGCCAGTACCGCGCAGGGCTCCCGGGAGGAAACGTGCAGGGTCCAGAGGGGAGTATGGTGCTGCATAGCTGCTGTTGCGTGTGCGTGTGGTGTTGCCACTTGCCAGGCTGACGCGACGCATGAATCCCTGGTGCGCAGGCGCCCTGAACATGAACTCGGAGATCCTCCGCAAGAAGCGGGATGACTTTGAGCGCAAGGAGCGCGATGCGGAGCTGCGGCGGCAGGAGCTGGACAAGCAGGAGCGGCAGAGCATGGAGCTGCGGCGGCAGCAGGAGGTGCAGAAGGAGGCGGAGCGCCAGAACAAGTACCTCACAGCGGTTGAGATGGAGGAGCAGCGGAAAAAGGTGAGGCGCGCAACCCGTCGCACGAGCTCCTCCTTAAGAGTCGCCATTTGCAACCAGCACCACTGGCTTGCGCACACCTCTTGCTTGGGCACGCTTAGCCTCGCCGCACGGGGCAGCCCAAGCTGACCTGCTGTCCCCACAACACCATTCACCCTTATTCGGCAAGCCCTTCACCCGCCCTGCTCCCCTCTGCCATCCCTCCCAATCCCCCGCTTCCAGGCCATCCGCGACAAGGCCGAGGCCAAGGAGCGCGAGCTGGCGGACATTGCCGCCGCCCGCAAGCGCGAGCACGACATCCGCCGCGTGGAGAAGGAGTTTGAGCTGAAGCGGCGGCTGGACCGCGTGGACGAGATCCAAAAGGTGCAGCTGTACCAGCGGCAGAGCCTGCTGGAGCGCATCATGGACGACTACGAGCGCACGCGCAGCATGATGCGCGAGCGGCACGCGCTGCAGACGGCGCGCAAGGAGGCCAACATGACTGCCAGCCTGCACCGGCAGCAGGTGGCGCAGGCCATGGAGGCGCTCAAGTACGCCAAGAGCCTGGACAGGCTGGCGGGGCCGGGCGGCAGCGTGGACATCAACAGCCTCATCCGCAGGCCTGCGACTGCGCGGGTGTGAGTGGTGAGGTGCGGGAGGGGAGGAGGTAGGGTGGGTGAGGGTGGGTGGGGTGCAGGCTTTGCAGGCTTTTGCTTGGTGGTGGTTGTTGAGGTTGGGCGGGCGTGCGGATGGCCGGTATGTGATGGCGGCTGGGAGAGCTTTGTGGGGATGTGGGGCAGGGTGGCGAGTACCGGTGCTGGTTGTGGAGGTTGGCATGGCTACGGCCATGTGGTGCGAAAAGCGGATGAACAAAAGGCAGCTTGGCACGGCGTTGCTGTGAATGGGCCTAGGTGCGCACAATAACGGGGTGGGAAGCACTGCAACGGAAAGAGCGGGCGTGTGAGGTTGCGGCGTAGGCAGCCGCGTAGGCTGTGCGCCGGTTGAGGGTTTCGGACTGGGCTGACGGGGCTCCACCTCAACGCCCAATGCAAGGGTTTCGTTTATGCCATTAATGTTGTTGGACTGCTTTGACCCTGTCCATAGCTTGACCGCCCAGACTGCCCGAGTGGACAACGGGCTGTACTTCGGTTGCCTTGACGGACAGGCGCCGACGGTGGGTGCCCCCTGGTGCCCCTTAGCAAAGCATGTTGCCGGGAGCCCGAGGCCTGCTGCCCGACAATAGATGCATGGGGAATGCCGCATGCTGTCGGCTGCTAATGCCCTTAGTGCCTGCCGACTATTAGCGCTGGGCGCGAAGCATATGGCCCTTGGCGTGCCGAGTTTTGCGCATGCTCTGCGTCGGTTGCGCGGGCCAACACATGCTGCTTGGCCCCTTTTATTGCTGGCCCTGCGTGCCGTCGCCGAAACCCAATCTTGTACTTATCTATATGCATGCACGACATGAATCATCGGGTGGAGGGCTGGTTGAATTTACGGTGATTGTGCGCTAGGAGCTAGTGACGTTGCTGGTCGTACCCTACTGTACTGCATGCAGCCGAGTTGTGCGCCTGGTTGCGCGGAGTGAGAGCAGTAATTACCCGACCCGGCGGACGTCTGTACGTCTCTGGCTGTGCATGTTTCAGGGACCTGTCCGGCAGGATGCTTTACCGAACACGGGATGGTGCCTGCCGCCCAGTGGCAGAGCACCTCCCACGGTCCTAGGCCAGGGGGCCTCCCCTGTCCCGGATCAACTCTTGGACCTGACCTGACGGTGTCTCCGACTAACCATATATTTGATGCATTGCACCCGCCGTGTAAGAACAACCGCCCTGTGTTTGTCAACCCTCTATATGGCCATGGCCTGTAAGACGTGTAAGTTGTCTGCCATTGCGGGTTTTGTCGGTCAGTGGCAGTCATCGACGACTGGTAACCAGGGGAGGCTGGACACAACGTACCAGGGGGGCAACATACCAGCGGCAGTACGCAGGCGCCTGCAGCTGGTCACCAGCGGACACTCTGGCGCAGGGGCTATGGCGGGCGTTGCGCCCAATGTCATTAAAACGGAATAGCTGACGTGGCTGGTGTAGTCTATGGCGCACGCACCAACGATCAGGCCGTGGTAGTGAACAGGCACGTGGCAACGCGGGGCCATGGACACTGCTTACACGTGCCTTGGATCAGGCACACCGGCAGGTGGCACCAGTATGCGAGCGAAGCAGCACACCAGTTTACGAGCAGAGCAGCACACCAAGGACCCAATGCGCCTCCATCCATGCTGATCCATGCCAGTGCACCTGTAGGGCTTGCCGGCAGCTGAGCCGCCCTGCAGCTGAGCGAATACTGGCGAAGAGCACCCCCTCTGCTGCTCTACACCTGAACCGACAGTCAGCACCGACCGTCGCCATTTCCATGGCCTCCCAGGCAGCAAATGCTAAGCACCCATAGGTCGAAGTCAGCGCGGCCCAGCAGCAGTCACAATAGCGGCAGCACCATCCAGCATCCAATTCGCGGGGCTACACGCCTGCACACGAGTCAAACAACACCCACACGACACCCACACACATGTTGCCACACGTCAATACACCATGTCAGGCGTTTACATAACCATGCCGCCGTCGATGTTGTACACCTGCCCGGTGATGTAGGCGGCGGCGGGGTCCAGCGCCAGGAAGCGCACCAGGCCGGCCACCTCCTCCGGCTGGCCATAGCGGGCTGTGGGGCGGAGAAGAAGTTTCAGAGGTTGCGGTTACGGTGGTGGTTGCAGCAGGGCGCAACACGGACAGCCTCCAGCGACACGGTTGAGCAACAGCCCCGGCGCGCACGCAGCCGTCAGTACCTCAAGGAGCCCGTGCTCCTTGGTGTTTGTCATATCATGCCACCGCCTCTGCCCGCGCAATTGGTGCGTGCCCCACCTCAGCCGCCGTGACTCCTCCCCCCTGCTCCCACACCCTTCCCAGCCACCAAGACCCCCCTTCCCGCGACTCACCCAGGGGGATGCCCTTGAGGATGGTCTCCTCGTACTTCTTGTCGATGGCGGCGGTCATGTCGGAGGCGATGAAGCCGGGCGCCACGGCGTTGCAGGTGATGGTGCGGGAGGCGTACTCGCGCGCCGTGGTCTTGGTCAGGCCGATCACGCCCGCCTTGGCGGCGCTGTAGTTGGCCTGGCCGGCGTTGCCCACCAGGCCCACCACGGAGGTGATGTTGATGATGCGGCCCTTCTTCTGCTTGCCCATCAGCTTGGTAGCGGCCTGGGGGGTGGAGCAGGGAGGGCGGGAGCCGTTTGCCGCGCGGATAAGGATAGTGTATACCAGTAACACCACCTCTCCCGCCACTTAGGCGTCTGGGTCTGGGTGTTCCGCACTGTTTGCTGCTATGTCTTCTGCCGTGTAGGCAACCCACAGTTTGTTGCTGCGGCAGTGGCGCGCACTGGGGTCACACTTGCCAGCGGCTGTCTGGCACAGCCGTCCAGGCAGCACCCAGGGCTGAGCAGCCGGCTGCGTACGCAGCTCTTCCAGTTCCAAGCTGCGTCTCCACCTCCGCGCCAGGCCCCCAGGCGCATGATTGACCACCCCGTCAGGTGAGCCGCGCTGCTGTAGCGACTGCGGCCGTTGTCTGCGGCGGTTCTAGCCACGTGGCCTCCCAGCTCCCTGGCCCGCGTAGAGTGTCCATCCGTTCTGGCACACTCCGCGTGGGGCTGCCCGCCTTCCCGCCTGCCTGCCACGCCTCTGTTGCAGGCCTCTGTTGCATGCTAACTCTGTCACAAACCGGAAGCACCGGCGCACAACCTGCTTTGTGCGTGAAACCAGTGGCCTCCTCAGCTCGCCCGCCGCCACACCAAACCCTCTGAGTGCTACTCGGCTGTTCACCAACAACACCGTTTCGGCAAAAACCTGCTGCCTCGCGCCTGCTCCCTGCTCCCGGCGCCGCACCTGGGTGCAGTAGAAGACGCCCGACAGGTTGGTGTTGATCACGTCCTCCCACATCTCGGGCTTCATGCGCATCATCAGCGTGTCGCGGGTGATGCCTGCAGGGCGAAAGGGAAGCAGCAGGGAAGGAGCAAGTCGCGTGGGGACCCACCGTTTCACTCCCGCTCCCGCAACACCAACGCCCTCAAGGGGAAATACGCTACACCGTGTGCCTGTTCAGTTTCCACACGTCGCGCCCCTTCTGTCTCCCTCCCTTCCCCGTTTCCTTACCCCCTTCCACCCCTCTTGCTCTCCCACTCCACCAGGCCCCCTTCTCCCCTCCCCATCTCCCTTCTCCTCCCCCTGCTCCTGCCCCGGCCCCTCTTCAAACCGCTCCCCTTGCCTCCTTCGCTGCCCCTCCCCCGCCCTCTCCCACCCTGGTTCCCCGTTTTCCCCTCCTTTCCCACCCCTACCCCTTGCCCCCCTAAGCCTCCCACCTGCGTTGTTGACCAGCACGTCCACGCGGCCCCACTTGTCGGTCACCTCCTTGAACATGCGCTCGATCTCGTCCCGCTTGGCCACGTTGGCGCCCACCACGATGGCGTCGCCGCCCGCGGCCTTGATGGCGGCGGCAACCTCCTCGGCGGCGCCAGAGGAGGCGGCGTAGTTCACGGCCACCTGAGCGCGAGAACCGGGTGTGTAGCGGTGCATGGGTCACGTGTGCACAGCGCTTACGTGAGGGACAGACGGATGGCAAGCGTGGAGGGGCAGCTACCATAGGCAGAGACGTCGGGAGGGCGGGGCACCGGGGATGGAGGCATCAAGGGGTAAAATTGTGCAAGCTGGTGCGGTGCACAAAGCATCCCCGCTCTACCGCTGCCCTTGTCCTTTGTATTAATGTCCGCTACCCCTTGCTGCCCCTCGTCCCTAGCCACCCACCCGGGCCCCCTGGGCGCCCAGGGCCAGGGCGATGGCCTTGCCGATGCCGCGGGAGGCGCCGGTCACCAGGCACACGGGCTTGTCGGCTGCAGGGGCGTGGGCAGAAGGAAGGAAGGCTTACTTCCGATACATCCGATATAAGCAGATATGCGGGCATGGAGGTAAGGGCGGGGCGCAACGCACGCGCAGGGTGTGTGGTTCAACCGCAGACACATTCGCGCATCGGGCGCTCCCCAGGCCAGAAAGTCAGTACGCCTTGGCATCAGCTTACAAGTGCTGCTTCCAACTTTGGTCCTGGACACCAGCTCCAGTGGGCCACATGCATCACGCGTTCCCCACAGCGTGCAGCTTCCCCTCACGTACCCTACAGACCACCTGCAGCTGCTGCCTCCACCCGGTCCTGCAACAAACACAGCTGCCGCCCAACGCCCCTGCCAGAGACCCCTCCGGTACCAACGCGCGCAAGCCGAATCAGCCCCAGTTTAGAGCCCCATCGGAACCCCTCCACATGCAGAGCGGCCCCAGCCGAACCCTCATGCCCCAGCCCCGCTCACCGGCAGCGGCGTCACCGGCCTGGGCCACCACGCTGAGGGCCGCGCGGCCGCGGGTGGGCTGGGGGGCGCGCGGGGCGCTGCTGCCGGCAGCCAGGCGCTGCACACCCGACAGGGTGGCAGCGGTGAAGGGGCGAACGCCCGAGGCAGAGGCGCGCAGCATCCCGGCGGCTGGGAGCGCATGCGGGTGGGAGGAAGGGTCGACACAGAACGTCGAACGTAGTTTGCGGTCGAATTGTGGAACAGGTGTGAGGTATGGCCCTTGCTGTATAATGTGCCTAGTGTTGATGAGTACCGCGGGACGAGCGGAGGGGTCTGTAACGCCTGCTCGATCCGACAGAGCCGACTTGCACAGTACTTGCAATACGTGCGACTCGAATAGGAAGAGTTTCATGATGCTTCAAAGTACTTGTTTACAAATGCCATAGTGAAAGAGCGCGTTGTATGCGAACGACGACGAGGGGAGCTCCGTCGGCAAAGTGGAGAACAGGCACGCTGCTGCTGGCGCTGCTAGCTATAACACCCTAGTCCAACTGTGTGTTCCCTAGTCTTGCCATGGGCAGTATGCAACGCACCAGCGGCGACAGGCTCCTTTGCACGAAGGCAGGCACTGCGCTGAGTGGTCTTCGCGGCCAGCATTGTAATTGAGTACTGGATAAGGTCCTGTGACGCACGAAGTGTACACACTTAAGGAGTTGGACGTAGCACACATTGGGGTAGCCCCTGTACCCGCAGCATGGGGAGGAACCTCCGTCGTCATCTCCCATTGCGGGATCACCGAATTCTGCCCCAACAGCCCAACACTTAATAAGGATAGGTAGACTGTTACAATTACAATTGTAACACACAGACACTCTTTGACTAGCAGTGTGTTTTACCAATACGCGGGAGACGCCGCCGTGCAGGGCCGCGTAGGGCCAGTGGTGGCAGCAAGATAAATGACAGATAGCACATATGACTTTCAGGCGGTCAGGGTAAGCATCTGGCTCGTGGGCAGCTTGGCAGGACCGGAAAGGGTTTGCACGGGGCGGTTGAGACTGTACCCTCCTGCTGGGTGCAGGACAACCTGACCGCCCTGGAGGACGACTGCAAGCTCCTGGGATCGCTACTTGACGACTGCCTTCGCGTGGAGGTCGGCGAGGAGCTCTTCAAGAAGGTGGGAAAGGTCTCGCCCTGCAATTCATCAGCCTGGCACTCCAACACCTCAAACATGGAATCTCCGGCGTGATTGCCCTGCAGGTTGAACGCATACGAACATTAGCGGAATGCGCGTCGCAGCTGAGTCAGAAAGGAGACACGGTGAGTCGGCGGCATGCGCGTGCAACATAGTCGGAGAACCTGCTGTTTAGATCCAGGCCTTCGAGCCTTTCGCATTGTTAGGTACGCATATACTTAAACATCGTAATTAGCCATGCGAATCGCCATGTACACTACAGCCAAGTCTCTAATTCGTAACCCACTTTTGCAAACCCTTTCCTACCACGCTCAAACCCCGCTGCGAACTTGACACGCCCACCTTGATCCCTCCACCCTGCTCTTCTATGCCTCCTCCCCCACCCCCTCTCCGCCATTCCCAAGTACTTATGCAACCCAACCCACGCTAACACGCATCCGCAAACCTCAGACCACCCCTTGGTCACCCGGTTTTGCCTCCTAACCCCCGTGCCTCGGTCCCGACTTGCCCTTCTCCCCTCCTTCCAGGTTGCCTCCAACATGATCTCCCAGCGCCTGGCCGGGGAGCTGATGAACCTGGAGATGGACGAGGCGATGCCCCTCACCAGGGCGTGCGGCCACTACCTGAACCTCAGCGCCATCGCGGAGCTGCACCACGGGTGGGTAGCTGCACCACGGGTGGATCAGAGGCTGCACTTGGCAGGTGTGCCTGCCCAGACGTACGCACCAAGGAACATGAGATGTGGGTAAATGGGCAACAACTCGAACCTACGTGGTTTGGTGGTTGACCGGGTCTCTGGGTCGTTGAGGAAAGGAGCATAGCCTCTGTGAGCAGAAGCTGATGACGGTGCTCAGGCACCCGCTGCGCCGCTCTCCAGTATGAGGTAGCAGGTTTGACAGCAGGGACCTTGGCGTATTGGCCATTATCCATGGAAATAAGAGCGCGGGCTGGTGGGAGGACTGGGAATAATGGAGGACCCGCACCGACGGACTTACAGCCCTTACCTGATACCGTGCCATGGGACCCACGCGCACCCGTGCAGTGTGCGGCGCTCGCGCGGCACGGCCACCACCGCCAACCCCAACTCGTGCGAGGCCGTGTTCGGCCGGCTGATCGCCGAGGGCGTGGGCCGTGAGGAGCTGTACACCGCCGTCAGCGAGCAGCAAGTGGAGATCGTGCTCACCGCGCACCCCACGCAGGTAGGGCGGGTCAGGAGAGGGGCCGTGCAGGTTGAGGGGAGGGTTGGGGTTGAGGCTTACGGCACGTCCTACGCAGTTAGGGGTGCGCGTGGAACGCGACCTAGGGGAGGCAGAGGCAGGGGGGGGGTCGGGGTGTGTGCGGCTGCGATGGCGGTGTAAGGAATGCGACAGCAAGGAGGGCGGCGGATGTACGTTGGGGTAGAGGCCAGCGAAGGCTCATGCCGGGGAGTGGGGACGTGTTGGCTGGTTTGTCAGAGTGGCTGGGCGTGAGAGGGCGAAGCAAGTCGGGCAGACGCCGGAACGCGTTCACAGGTTAGTGAGTCGGTGCGTGTAGGAGGGCCATTTGAGACAGACAGCTCAGGGGTCCGAGGGCTGGGGAGGGCTACGAGCGGTGATGCGAACGTGTCGTGCCGTCTCAAGCTGCTACACAGGGGGTTCACAGCTCCTCCGGCGCAACGGTGCTCTGACACCCCACTGCAACCTCATGCCGCCACCCCAGGTCAACCGCCGTACGCTGCAGTACAAGCACACGCGCATCGCCGCGCTGCTGCAGCAGCACGACAGGTGGGGCGGGGCGTGAGGGGGGACGCGTGAACGCGGAAGGCGTCAGGGGGAGGACGGGTTCGGCGGACAGCCGAACAGTACTGTATTACTGGGGGTCGGCAGGAGTGCCGTACTGGTTATCCAGGGCTTTCGGGGCACGTCTCTCGCCGCAGCAGTGGGTCCGTAGCAGTGAGCACTGACCACCGGTGCTGCTTGCGGCCTGTGCCTGCGTGTAGTGGCAGCGGAACACACTAGGTCGTGGGTCTGGCCGCGCACCCATATTGCTGGTGCACCTTGTGCTGGACCTGCCTGACCTGACCTGACCGGCCTGCCTCCTCCACCTCCGGACGTCCCACCCGCGCCTCTCAGGGCCGACCTGACGCAGGAGGAGAAGCAGGGCATCGTGGCGGAGCTGCAGCGGGAGGTGGCGGCGCTGTGGCAGACGGACGAGCTGCGGAGGCAGAAGCCCACGCCGCTGGACGGTGGGTGGGGGGCGCGGGGCGCGGGGCCGGGCGGGCGGCGAGTGTGTGGCTGGATCTGGGTGCACCGGGGTCAGGCTGGGATCCGGTCCTGGCGGCGGCACGAGTGCGCGAGGGTTCAAGTTCAGGGCCTCAGCATTACCCACTGCTGCGCAGTCTGGAGCTCCCGGCTTGCAGCTGCAGCTGTGGCTGGATACGGCTGAGCACCGCACTGACCCTCGGCCCCCTGTTGCGATCCCTCCGCCCAGAGGCCCGCGGCGGGCTGCACATCGTGGAGCAGTCGCTGTGGGCGGCCGTGCCGCAGTACATGCGCCGCCTCAGCGCCGCGCTCAAGAAGCACACCGGCCACGACCTGCCGCTGCAGGTGGGTGACGTGCCCTGGCATCGCCCGCAACCCCCTGCTTCGCAGCCAACAGTGTCACGCAGTAGGGGCAGCCGGCTGTGTGCCGTTCGGGCGCCGTCTGGCTGGTACCCCGGTGGCGCTGGATGCCCCACGTCGGGTTGTCGGCTGTGCCGCGCAAACCGCCCAGAGCGGAGCACTGTCGTAAGGCGTCGGCCGGTGTTGTCCTGCTGACCTGCTGCAGCTGCAGCTGCGGCGCCATGGCCGCATCCCTCCTCTTCACCTCCTGCTCCCATCGCATCCCTCCACTTCACCTCCTGCTCCCATCGCATCCCGGCGCCCCCACTTCCCGCTTCGGCACCTGGCACTCAATAGCTCCTTCCCGGCCCTGCGCCGCCCCGCATGCGCTCGTTCCCCACTTGCAGGCCACGCCGTTCCGCTTCGGCAGCTGGATGGGCGGCGACCGCGACGGCAACCCCAACGTCACGGCGGAGGTGACGGCGCACGTGACGGCGCTGGCGCGCTGGATGGCCGCGGACCTGTACCTGCGGGAGATCGACACGCTGAGGTTCGAGGTGGGTGCGGGGGATGTGTGGCTGCTGCTTGGTGCCTCCTGGACCGCGCAGGCTAGAACGTAGAAGACAGGGTACAAGGAAGCCCTGGAGCCGCAAAGTTGAAGTGTTTTCAGTGATCCTTATATGCATGCCCATGCCGCTGTGCGCTCCTCTCCCCTCGCAGCTGTCCATGAGCCAGTGCTCTGCCGCCGTGTGGAAGATGGCGCGCCGCATCATCGCCGAGGGCCACACCCGCCGCGCCGGCGTCGCCCGCGCGCAGCGCGCCGCCGACGCGCGCCAGGACGCCGCCGACGCCGCCTCCCTGGGCGGCACCGCCTCCGTGTCCGTGCCAACCGTCACCGGCAAGCCCCTGCCGCCCCCCGCCAACTTCAACATCGCGCCCGTGTACCGCCGCTCCGCGACCAACAACCGCTCGTCAACCGGCGGCAGCGGCCTGGGCGGCGGGCAGGTGTTCCTGCCGGGGGGCATGGTGCTGGGCACGCAGCCCATCGCCTCGCACACCGCCGCCGAGGTGTCCGTGCCGCACGACCTGCCGGGCCAGGACGTCGAGGGCGGCAGCGAGATGGAGTTTGACGGCTCGCGCGAGTCCGAGACAGGGGAGCTCGCCGGCTCCCCGCCCGTCAGCCACCCGGTCCTAGACGGGCCGCTGGATCTGGTGGGCGGCACGCCGCTGAATGTACGGATGGCGGGCGCGGGGCCGGAGGCGCCCGCCACGCCGGTGGCGGACCCGGGGACGCCGGATGCCGTGCCGCTGACGCCGCCGGGCGGGTTCCCGACGCCGTTCATGGAGGGCGCCAAGGACGCGGGGGCGCCGGATGGGGCTGTGGACGGTGTTGCGGCGGAGCGCGCCTCGAGCACCACGACTGCGGACCCCACGCTGATGCGCAAGAGCCTCATGGCGCAGCGCACGCACACGGCGGCGGCGGCGTTCATCAAGGCGCACGAGCACCCGGGCTTCCACCCCTACCGCATCGTGCTGGGGCATGTGAGTGTTGGTGGTGGGGAGGCAGTGGGGAGGGTGTATCGTTGGAAACGAGGGAGGCACTGGGGACAGGCCAGCGGCATTTGAAGTGGTGCTGAAGGAGCATTTGTACTTACGCTCGGGGCAGCTTACCGCTGTGGCCTCTCATTTCAGGATCACAAGGTATTTCAGGTGGTTTGTTTCACCAACATGCGTGCTGGCCACATCCCACACCGGGTCTTGTCCACCACCACCACCATCTCGCGACGCCGCCCCGCAGGTGCGCGACCGCCTGGCCGCCACGCGGCGGCGCATGGAGGACGTGCTGTCGGGCCGCGAGCCGGCGGTGGGCGGCGAGGCGTGGTACGAGAGCGAGGACGAGCTGGCGGAGCCACTCATGGCCTGCTACTGGTGCGTGGGGGGTGGGGGGAGAAAGGCGGAGTTGTTGTGGGGGGCGACCGGTGCAGGCATGACGGGAAGGGGCCCTAAGGGTGCTACTGGAGGCGGACTGCGCATGGGGCGACGGGGTTGCTCATGGCCTGACATTGGTAGGGAGGGGGGAAGGTTGCCGTCGAGAAGACGATTGCGGCCGATGGTGGTGCTACAGGGTTGCCGCGCACTTGGGGAGAACACACGGGGCACATGGTGAAACGGGGCGTACCGTATGTAGTCATTGCTACACCCCTCGCTGGCGCCCGCCCGCAGGTCGCTGTGGGAGTGCGGCAGCGGCGTGATCGCCGACGGGCGGCTGCTGGACCTCATCCGCCGCGTGTACACCTTCGGCATGTGCCTCATGAAGCTGGACCTGCGCCAGGTGGGTACGGGTGGAGCAGCGTGTGGGTCATGGATTGGGTGTCGGTTCCCTGGAGCTTGGCGTGTGCACGTTATCGTGGGTTTGAGGGCTCGTGTGCATTCTGAAGCTGGACGCAGGTCCTCCCGATGTGTTGAGGAGGGGGTTGGTCACGGAATTGATGTGGGTTAGGGATGGGCTGGGTTAGGAAGGGGGCGTGGGCTGGCAAACCTTGGGCCGTACGCTGAAGGGCGCACGCCCCTTTGCAGGCTGACCGCAGTGAAGTTGCGTCCAGCTCTGCCTGGCTCGCCCCCTCTCCCCACCCCTGCCCTGCCCTCCCCTACCCTCCGCACCCGACCCCCAGGAGTCCACCCGCCACGCGGAGGCGCTGGACGCCGTGACCAGCTACCTGGGCATGGGCTCCTACCTGGAGTGGAGCGAGGACGAGAAGATCCAGTTCCTCACCAAGGAGCTGCAGGTGGGCTGTGTGGATGGGGCAGCGCGTGTGGAGGTATGCGCAGGGCGCAACGGTGGCGTACCGTACGGCCCCACCCCAGCACGAAGCTGTGGAATTTTAGCCATGACATTGGGTTTCAGAGCATTGCAGCCGAAGCAGTGCATGTCGTCGCGCACCCTTGTTTCCGCACACAGGCAGCCAGGGAAAGAATGGGCGACGATGTTCAATGTTCTACACACGAGATTTCTGTCTGAGCTGCGTCAGCAGCCGCTGAGGAAATCTAAAACCCTTCTGAGCCCTCGCGGTCGAAGTATTCTGCCCTGGCTGGACGGCCATGCCCCTTGCTGCCCCGCCCCTTGGCAACGTCATTTAGCCGCCCTGCGCTGCACAGGCAACCCTACCAGCCCCTCCTGCACACACCATGTGCAGTGTCGTGTGTGCAACACCTGTTAAGCTGTGAATGATAGTGCGACTCTTAAAAGGGCGGTGATGTATCAAGTTCTACACACGAGATTTCTGTCTGAGCTGCATCAGCAGCCGCTGAGGAAGTCGAAACCCTCCTGAGCCCCGGCCGTGCAACGTGCTCTTGTTGCCTTCACTTCTGGCGGTGTGTGCCCCTAGCCGCTCTGCGCAAACGCCGCTGCATGCTGGCTATGTCCATGAGTGCAAACAAACTTTAGCGCCCTGCCATGCACGATCTGGGTTAGATTCATTATTACCGCGTCCACATGCCGTCCTCGTGCCCCACATAACGACACACCGTAGGACCAACCCGTCACCGGCCTTTCCCTCCTCCCTTCTCCGTCCACCCCCAACCCTCCAGGGCCGGCGGCCGCTCATCCCCGCCGACATGCCCCTCACCCCCGAGGTGAAGGAGGTGCTGGACACCTTCAAGGTGAGCGTGGCCGGAACGTGCTGGGCGGGGCGTACCGTAGGCGCAATGTGCCCGAAGCAAGGGGCTGAGGAGGGGGCTGTGGGGTGGCCGTGCCGCTGTGGCAGCGAAGCTGTACGTCCTCACTGCACGCTCCACAATCTATCCCGCATGCCCGCCTCCTCCCGGTTGGGCTCCATACACATTACCGGCACTCTTACCCATCACCGGCCTGCACCCCTCTCCCCCTCCTTCCCTCCCCACGCCCAGGTCGCCGCCCAGCTGGGCCGCGGCTCCCTGGGCGCCTACGTCATCTCCATGACCAAGGGCGCCAGCGACGTGCTGGCCGTGGAGCTGCTGCAGCGGGAGGCGCGCATGCACGTGAGAGGGGAGGAGACAGGGCGACAGGGGGGCAGCAGGGCAAGCGGCGAGCGGGCGCGTGGGGTGCGCTTGGGGCTCACAAAGTGGGCGACGCTTGTGGCGTGGGGTGTGCGGACTGGGGTACCGTACCTGGGAAGGGCAGAGAGGCAAAGCGTATCGCCCATGTGGGCTAAGGCACTGCTAAGGTCTGCCTGCCTGCCTGCTCTCGCACTATTCGCAGGTGTGCGCTGAGACGGGGCGCACCCCCGACGACCACCAGTCCCTGCGCGTGGTGCCGCTGTTCGAGACGCTGGATGTGAGTACGGGGCCTGTACTGGGAGAGCTCCTTGTGGGCACCGTGCGTAGGGGAGTGGACAGAAGGGCCACCTGTCGCGCTGCAGTGGAGGGTACTGGCGCCAGCGAGGCAGCGAGACGGCGCTGGTCAAGGACCCTCCTCACATGCCCGCAACTCTCTGTCGCGTGCCTCTCCTCCCTTTCCTCGTCGATCTGCAGACCTCGTCTGTCGACCTACCGCCTTACCCTCCCCCTCCCCCTTGCCCCCAGGACCTTGACGCCGCCGAGGACATCATGACTCGGCTGCTGACCAGCCCCTGGTACCGCGAGCACCTGCGCACCGCGCACGGGGACCACCAGGAGGTCATGCTGGGCTACAGCGACAGCGGCAAGGACGCGGGCCGCCTGGCGGCCAACTGGGCGCTATACAAGTGAGCAGGGCGGAGGGTGCTGGGAAGAGGTGGCGACATTATGTTGTGTGCAGCAGGAGCTTGCATGGTTTGGGCCCGCTCGACAGCTAAGGGTGTCTGTGCTTGGCCTCCCCGGCCCACCCCCAGGCCTACTTCACAACACGCGGAGTGTTTGAGATGCTGATGCAAACTGCCCCTATCCCTGCAGGTGCCAGGAGAAGCTGGTGTCGCTGACCAAGGAGCACGGCGTGCGGCTGACGCTGTTCCACGGCCGCGGAGGCTCCGTGGGGCGCGGCGGCGGCCCCACGCACCTGGCCATCCAGAGCCAGCCGCCGGGCAGGTGGGGCACGAGTTCCGCGATGCAACACGCATGCGGCGCAATGCCTAACCATTTCTTTCATGTCAAGGATGGTTTTGTCAGCCAGGACCCAGGCGCAAGGGACCTGACGGTGTGCGTGGCCTATGTGCGCCGCTCGGCGGCAAGACCCTCCTCGTTTCCTCGTCCAACCACGAATCCTCCCTCCCTTCCTGTCTTCCTCCCACCCCGCAGCGTGGAGGGCTCGTTCCGCATCACGGAGCAGGGCGAGATGGTGCAGGCCAAGTTCGGCATCAGCGGCGTGGCGCTGTCGCAGCTGGAGACCTACACCACGGCCGTGCTGCTGGCCAGCCTGCGGCCGCCCAACCCGCCGCGCAGGGACGAGTGGAGGCAGGTGCGTCTAGTGGGGTGCATGCAATGGGTTGCGGGCGGGAACTGGTCGGGGAAGCCCGCGTTGCGGGTTACCGCACATCCGCAGCGGTGTGGTGGTGAGGGGAAAAGGGTGTCGGAGGCTGGTGTTACAGCGGTGCCCGTACCGCCCCGGCCTGAAGAGCAGGCGCCATCTTTCCGCACAGCCATGTGCCCGCGCCGTGCTGTGTCGTTGTCATCACCAGTAGCCGCGTAGGCAGTGTCTACCGTGGTGGCGCTGGCCGCCGCCCCGGTCCCTTGGTCACCACCACGTCTCATGCGCCGGTGCGCGCACATGCTGCCCATGGCCCTGCAGGTGATGGAGATGCTGTCGCGCATCAGCTGCGAGTCGTACCGAAACATCGTGCACTCCAACCCGCTGTTCATCCGCTACTTCAAGCACGCCACGCCGGAGGAGGAGCTGGGCAACCTAAACATCGGTGGGTGCAGCGAATGGGAAAAGGGGGAAAGGAGGTGCCAGAAACGTAACATCGTATCGGAGGAGTCGTGTAGTTGGACCAAGGGTCATCTGGGCATGTAGCACGCTTCGCCCTACGCCCCTGGTGTACAGTCCGCATGTCCCATCCCCCCATTTCATGTGGTTGTATTCGTGTCCACACTCCCGGGCCCCGTTCCCTCCCCCGCACCCGTTCCCTCCCCCAGGCTCCCGCCCCGCGCGGCGGCGCAAGGACCCCTCCATCAGCACGCTGCGCGCCATCCCCTGGATCTTCGCGTGGACGCAGAACCGCCTCATCCTGCCCTCCTGGCTGGGCATCGGGGCGGCGTTCATGAAGGCGGTGGGCGAGGTGAGCCGCAGGGCGCGGGGCGGCGAAGCACCATGGAGCTGTGCCGGGTGGACGGTTTGCTGTACAAGAACCACAGCTCATCTGGTTACTGTCTGGCATCGCTCCTTACCAAAGGGATGACACGCGCTGACTACCCCTATCGCCTCCTCACCCCTTTCCTCTCCCTTTCCCTTCCCCGTCCTCTTCCCTCCCCCCCCCAGGGCCACCTGCCCACGCTGCAGGCCATGTACGCCGAGTGGCCGTTCTTCGGCTCCACGGTGGACCTCATCGAGATGATCCTGGCCAAGACCGACTGCCGCATCGCTGCGCTGTACGACGACGTGCTGGTGGGTGTGCGGGGTCGGGGGCAGGCAGGAGGAAGGCTGGCGGTGATAGGGTGGTGCCGAACGGTATCAGACGAGGGCAGCCGGCGGTCCCGCGCTGTACGACGACGTGCTGGTGGGTTAGCGGGGGGAGCCCAGTGGATGGGGGCGAGGAGGGTAGGGAACAGGTTGGGCCGGGCGTAGGGTGGTGCAGGATGGTAACGCGCGGGGAAGGTTTGCGCTGCAGTACTAACGGACGGCGTGCTGAGGGCCCTGGGGCGGGTGCCGGGTGGCTGTAGAGGTGCATCGTGATAAGTTGTAAAAGGGTATGGGCAACGTGCCGGCGGTGGGGCGGGTGAAGGCGCTTGCCATCATTCAGCTGGGACGTGGGGTGTAAAGTGTGCAAGCAGATTACATGTCAAGTTCGGGTGTGAGTTGAAGGGGCAAGGGCCAAAAAAGGGACGAGGCGAGCCCCTGCTGCAGCTAATACCGTTTGGCTTCGCCCATGAGCAGCAAGGGAGGCGCGTCACCCCGTAGCCACAGCTATCGCCGCCTTCATTCCGCCAATCCCGCCACCCTAAGCTCCCCGCCGCCCTCCCTCCCACCCCCCCACCCCCCCCGGGGGGGGGACCCGGGGGAGAGGGGGCTGGGAAGGGGCGGGGGCGCCCGCCGGGGGGGGGGCCAGGGCCGGGGCCACAAGGGGGGGGGGGGGGGGGGGGGGGGGGGGGGATGACTCGTGTCGCTTGGGAGTGGGCTGAGGATATATCTGAAGGCCGCGGGAGCGGCAGGGCTAGGACTGGCAGGGCTTATACAAAGGGGACGGACTGGACTTGTGCGATGCTCAGGGTATGAAGGGAACGGACTGAGCTCGTGCGAGTTAGGAGCTTGCTGTACTGGCTCTGCGACCGCGGTGCCTTGCACCTTCCCTGAGGTTGTTACACTGAACGCTCGTCCCCCGGCTCGCCCCCGTGCAGGTGACGGGCCACGAGGCGCTGCTGGACAACAACCCCACGCTGCGCAAGCTCATCAACATGCGCAACCCCTACATCGACCCCATCAACGTCATCCAGGTGGGTTAGGAAGAGGGGACGCACCAGTCGTGCGCTTGGCAAAAACTAGCGGCACCACACGGTTTCCACAGGAGGTCCTGCCAGCTGCGTTCAGCGCACTGCGCACCCCTGCTCAAGACCCCCAAATCGCCTTCAACCCGTCACTGTCCCTGACATTTGTCGCTGACTCCTCCGCCGTGCTCCTCCTGCTTTCACCCCCAGGTGGAGGTGCTGCGGCGGCTGCGGCGCGACCCCAACAACCAGCGGCTGCGCGACGCGCTGCTCATCTCCATCAACGGCATCGCGGCCGGCATGCGCAACACGGGCTAAGGACATGGGGGACAGGGGCTGACGCGTGGGCCAGGCCAGGGGACACGTGTGGCGGATGGGGTGTGTGTTGCAATGGTTGTTGATGTGAGCAACACGTGAGGACAGGGGGGCGCGTGAGGCGCATGTGGGAGGGAGGGGGTGTGATCGCGGGTGTTCGAGGGCAGAGGGGGCAGGGGACATGCTGGGGTTACGCAAGGGGCAGTGCAATGCAGGGGGTGTGTTTGGGCGGGGTGTTGTTGCTGGCCAGGAGCTGGGAGGCAAGGTGGTGGGGCTGTATAAGCCAGAAGGTATTAGCAGCGTGAGTGCACCGTGCAATTGGCATTGGGCTGCGTTGCGGACACGGCAGAGGGTGTCCATGACAGTGGGCGTCTCGTGTGTGGGGGCACACAAGTATTTTTCGCTGCGCTGGGCCGCAGTGTTTACTGACACACGCATCGCGGAAGTGGGCCTGAGGGCGGCTGGGCGTAGGTGGGCTGTGATGCTCGCATCTGGGCTGGGCGTTGCAGCAACCTTTATCAGCCCGGTCTGTGCTTTGTTGAGTGGTAGGAACGTGCAGGGGTTGGTGGGGCCAGGTGACGCCATGCCGTGACTGTGCGAGGGGTAACGGTGTGCAGCCGTGCGTATGCTGGGGAACTAAAAGACGTGGTTGTGTTTGCGGGCGCATGGTGCAGTGGCGCTTCGCGTGTGCATGAGTGTCACTGTCCGCAGTAGTGGTGATGGTGCACACGCTGCGGTCTTCGATGCTCTATCTAGTGCGGCTCGTTTGCGTGTTCGTTTGTGCTGCGTAGCTACGTGCACGTGCGCCCCGGGCCGCTTCGGCTTCTCTGTGCGGCGCAGTCGTACGTATGTGGGCCAGGCATGGTGCAACGGCACTATAGTAAGGCGGCATTGCGCCTGTTGCTTGCTTTGTTGGCGGCTGATGGGGCAATGGTGGAATCTCCTCCCATTTGTTAGACGCTCGATGTAAGCAATCAGGTATTACGGTCATACGGTCACACGGTATTTGCGTCACATGTTCGTCAGAATGTTCGAACACACGTCTACGTTTTCTGGAAAATGTATTGGCAAGCGGAATCTTACGAAGGGACAGGTAACTGGGGACGCTTGGACTTGCCGTTTCATGCCGTTGGGGGGTGATCACCTTGAAGCTGACAAAGCTCCTCCTGGCTTGCCCAGCCCTCTTCGGGGCTTGACGGACCAAGGATATTCAACTTTTCCAGACGGGTCAGCTCAACCTGTGCAGAGGGGAAGTCACGTCCAGCCACAGCGCACACACCTGCAGTTCCAGCCCCAGCGCTCCGAAACCTAATACCCTTCGGGGCCTGAACGGGCGGATGTCTTAGGCTGTCTGAGAGTAGAACGCGAAGGCGTCAATGGCGTCATACCCCTACACAACAGCTTAATATTCCGACAGCGTTTAGCCTAGCATTTCAGGCAAAAGACCAGCACTTGAAAAATGAGGCAACTCAAGTATCACGAGAAGAAGTTGTTGAAAAAGGTCAACTTCCTACAATGGAAAAGCGACGACAACCAGCGCGAGCTGCAGGTGCGCCAACGCGAGGCCTTCCGCCGCCCGGGGAGGTCCCCTTTACTGAGTCCAGCCGTCAGGCTGCTTGGCGCTTATAATAGAGCCACTTATAGATTATGACGCCTTCAACAATGATGGGCCGCAGGTTATGCGACGATACCACATCCAAGACCGCGACGACTACAAGAAGTACAACAAGATTGTGGGCATGGTCACAAGGCTAACCAACATGCTCAAGCAGCTGGACGCCAAGGACCCTACGCGGATAGAGCTGACGGACCAGCTGCTTGAAAAGTGCGTCCCGTGGGCCGGGGGGCTGGGGAGGGGTCCCCCAAGGGCTGTGCCACACGCGGCAGAGTACGAGCATGGCACTGTACGTCCTCCACTCCTGTGTGTTGGATACCTCCCAAAGCCCCTAACATCTGCCCAGGCTGTCGCGCCCAGGCATAACCGTACAGTGTCCTTACAGCTGTCATCAAGCCGACCATGCGCTTAGCCCTCCTGGCATGACCACCCCTGCCCCGCCCCCCGCCCCTCACCCTTTGCTCAGCCTCAACTCCCCCCAACTCCGCAATCCTATTTCATATCCGCTCCCCCCCCCTCACCACCCCCAGGCTGCACACCATGGGCGTGCTGCCCACCAAGAAGTCGCTGGTGCAGTGCGACCAGCTGCCCACCGCCGCCTTCTGCCGCCGCCGCCTGGCCGTGGTCATGGTGCGCATCAAGATGGCGGAGACGCTGCGGGAGGCCTGCACCTTTATCGAGCAGGTGCGGAGGACGAAGTGGCGGGGACGGCAGCGGCAGCAGCAGCAGCCGCGGCAGCAGGAGCAGGAGCAGCAGCCGCGGCAGCAGGAGCAGGAGCAGCAGCAGCCGGAGCTGCGGCAGCAGGGGCAGGAGCAGGGTGCTACCCGCAGGCCGTGGGCAGCCCACGCGTGGCGCTCGGCATCCGGCACGCGCACAGCAATGCAGGTGCCCGCCCGGGCCATAACCATCTGTCCAGCAGCGATGAGGCATGCAATGACGTGGGCAGTCGTTGTGCCTCCTGCGGCTATGGGCAGTCCTGACCCGGACGTGCCCATGCAAGCCCCCATGACCGCCGTCGGCCCAGCGCGAGCCCCTGACTCCAGCCCTCACCTTGCGCACCGTGCTTGCAGCTACACTAGTTCACCGACTACGTTGTGTGCTGCCTTCCCGTCCCTTGACCCTGCCGTACAGGGCCACGTGCGCGTGGGCCCCGAGACCGTGACCGACCCCGCCTACCACGTGACGCGCTCCATGGAGGACTTCGTGACGTGGGTGGACACCAGCAAGGTGAAGCGCAAGGTGCTCAAGTACAACGACAAGCTGGACGACTACGACCTGCTCATGTAGAGCAACATGTGCATGTGGGTGTGGGTGTGGGTGAGGTGGTCGTCTGGGTTAGGCTCAAGTGTTGCAAGTGACTTATTGACATGATGTATGTGACCCTGTGGAAGAGGGCAGCAAGGAGTGTGGGGTGGACTGTGGAGGGGTGGTGGCAGCATTGCAGGCATGCAAATTGGTTGTTGGACAACAGTCCAAGATGCTGCGTGCGGGCGTAGCGCCGGCTTCATGACAAGGCACGCATGGCATTACGGACAGCGGGCTGGCGGGATTCGTTGCTGCGAGGGGCGCATACAAGTTTAGCATAACGACAGGATGCGAGAGGCAAGGTTGGCCGCTCGAGGGAAAAACGACCAGCAGGCGACTGGGCGAGGGACTCCGGTCAGGAGTTCGCATGTGCACATTGCACACGGCTCATGGAGCCGTCGGGGTGTGGGGCTCTTGGAGCTTGGCCGCCGTGGCGTGGATTGCGGGCCTGATGCGGTCCACTGATGATGGAGTTATGGTACGGCAGTTGAGGTCTGCCGGCGGGCCGCAGCTGGCGCGCGGTGCGGCACGTGGCGGCATGTCCGGTGTTCCACATACATGAGCTCCACGAGGAGGACAAGTTGGCGGTGGTATGGCGGCTAGCCGGCCACCCCTCAGCGTTTGTTGTGCGCTGGGGCCCGGGTGGCGGGTCAGCATCTCGCCCAGCAAGGGGTGCGTTCCACTTTAGAGGTTATACGTGTTATCCCCTTTCTTCACAGCAACACGCGCTTGCAGTGTTGGAGAAGCAGCAGGGCTGAACAAGCATGCACACTGTAACTTAGAACGCTCGCTGCGTTTACGTCCCTGCAACAACGGCAAGACACTAGCGCAAGTGAGCCAGGGGCCGCCTGGGGCCGCCGAGCGATCTGGAAGGGGCCAGCCACCTGGCATATTAGGCAAGCTGAGACTCTTCGTCATGTGGTATGCAGCTATACTAACATTGCATCAAAACCGAGCGAGTTCGTTTGTTGGGGCCCATCGCCTGAGGCACGGCATCTGCCTCGAGCTTTTGCGTGCTGGCCCCGAGGCAAGTGCTTTCGCGAGCGAAATGCCGTACTGTAGGTTGCAGCCCCTTAGGCCCATGATGGGGCGCCCATCGCCGCGCACAAAACAGATACATATGCATGTGGGAAGCAATACCAAAAAGTAGGCCATCGTTCACAGCCACTTGTAGCGCGGAAAGCTGCTCACGTCGCAATATCGGTGTCCACAACGCACACGGCAGCCCACCGCTACATTAGATTACTGCGCCCGGAGCTGCGAACAGTCTTGGTTAGGCTGGTCAGCCTGTCAATTCGTAGGCACCCAGGTCACTGACCGTTCCAAGCCTTGGCCCGACACGGCAACATCCAGCAACTGGGCGACGTCTCCTAGAGCTCTTTCAACCAGGTAAGAGCAATAAGGACGCTCATACGCCTCTAGATGTCGTTACGCTCGTGCGCGTCCGCTTGGCCCGCTGTCATGTGCAGATGGATGCGGCGTGCGCAGCACGTGGCGTGCACGCCCCATCCTTGTCTTGTGACGCAGCAGAGAGTGCAATATGAACCTGCAGTGCGCACGCCAATACCCTGACACTCATGCTAACGTGGCTGACTTGCCTTCACCATCCGCCATGCCGCTGCTGACCGTGACAATGCAAGCAAGTCTTATTAACGCATGCCCGGTGCACGGTTGCACCGTACGTACCCTCGCTCCCTGGACGCAGGTAGCTCAATGGCTCTTTTCTTCTCCTCCTGCTCCTCCACTCCCCGCTCCAAACCGCTACTGGCCGGTATCCTGGTCACCGTCCTGGCTGTCTCATTAGGCTGCGCCCAAGCAGCAGCTGCCAGCAGCGACCCTGGCCTGCACCGCCGCCACCTACTGCGCGCCCAAGACAGCTCATCACAGCACAGTGCTGCCCTTGAACACCCCAGCGTCCACGCCGTCACCGAGCTGCACCAGCAGGACAGCGCCGGAACCAGTCTTACGTCGTCACACCGCAGAAGGCTAACGCAGCTGTGGCGAGCCGGCGCCTTCCTGCCCCGCGCCACCGCGCGCCCGTTCAACCCTGGCAAAGTCAACCCCGGCAAGTTCACCCCCGGCACCACCGGCCTTCCCAAGGGCTCAGGGGTCCGCCCGGGGGGTGGCAGCATTGGCAGCGGCCGCGGCAGTGGCGGCGGCATCAGCCTGGTACCTAAGCCAGGCAACACTGGCTCGCTTCCGCCGGCCAAGGTGATCCCAGACGGGAAGGTGGTGCAGCGCGCCCCGCGCGACCCCACCGTGCCTGCCCCCAGGGACACGGCCGCGACGGCCCCCATCCGGCGCAAGGAGCAGAATAAAGAGAAATGGGAGGAGCTGATCGATTCTCTCAGTGACATTGTTGACGCGGCGTTCGATGCTGTGGAGACATTGTCTGGCGGCGGTGACGACGACACCAATGTCACCATGGCGGCGGGCCGTGCGCTGTACGCCGTCAACCGCTTCCAGCCGCAGGAGCTGCAGGGCCTCATCGACCCCGCTCTGTGGGACAGGAACCTTACCGTTGCAGAGCTTCAGCGCATGAACAGCACCGGAGAGGGCAGCCCCAGGCAGTGCGTTTGGTGGCCGGTCACCACGTGGACCTCCGAGGACGATGCAGGGGAGACCACCACGGAGGAGCTGCCCGAGCAGTGCTTTGTGGACCCCGCCGCGGGGCTGCAGCTGCTGCGGGGCGGCCAGGCGCCCGCATCTGAGCTGGACCTGTGAGTAAACAGGCATGGCATGGTGTAGCAGATGCACGGTGCAGCGTGTAATCGTGGCTGGTTGCGGGTTAGCGCACTGGTACGGTGTGTCACGGTTGGGAAGCTCGGTTGCCTCTGCATACGCATGCATAACGTGTCCACACCATTACTTCGGTGCTGCGGCGCAGTATCCTCTACGGTATCCTATCGCTGAACACAGGCCCGCCCGCCCGCCCGCCCGCCCGCCCGCCGCTGCTTTCCTGCCCTACAGGACGCTGCTGCGGTTGGGGGAGCTGTCGGGCCAGTGCGCCCGCGCCGCCGCCAACTTCACGCGCAACAGCAAAGCCAACGAGGCCCTGTGCCCGGCCGGCTGCACCTACATCGCCCCCGACCCGCAAGACCCGGCCTCGTACACCTCCTGCCAGCTGTCGTACTCCACCCTGTACGGCTCGCTGTTCAAGCACTTTGTGGACACCTGCCCTGGGTCGCTGGCGGAGGCCTACATGTCCTGCGGGCTCAGCGAGGATGACCTCCCGCCCACCGTTTCATCGCCCACGGCCTTGCAGCAGGCCGCCGCCTGCAGCCTCAAGCCTGTGAACGGCACGGGGCTGCAGAACCGCGGCTGCACGCTGGTGCGCGCTGCGCCTGGCGACCCGGAGGGCAACTACTGCGTGCCCAGGGTGTGGAGCAACGCCACGGTCGCCGCGGCGGTGCAGCTCTTCGCCAAGGACGAGCTGGAGGTTACCACGCAGGACCTAGAGCGGTTCCTGGGCACCTGCGGACGCGATGTGTTCTTCAAGGTGCGTGTTGCTTGCGCTGACAAGGCAACGCGCTTGCGGATGCGCAGCGTACCGGCACGTGCCTGTGTGAGGAAAGGGAGATGTATTGCACGGAACCGCACCAGTAGTCAGGCTCAAGCGGTGGCCAGGGGTCCGCGCTTGGGGCAAAACCGAAACTGACCGAAAAGCATGAGAGTGCATTGATTCGTTCCCTGGTGTTGGATGCACCTACACTTCAGTTGCTTGCCTGTTGCCTCACTCCGCTGAACCCTGCACGCGCACTCCTTGCCCCTGCCCCCGCTCGCCCGCAGGTCATCACCCAGTGCCCCCTCAAGCACAGGTCCAACGCCACCAGCTGCCGGGCCGACGCCAACTGCGAGTGGGATCCGGAGGACCCCGCGAAGCCCCTGGGCGACGGGTCCTGCGTCTCCTCGCAGCAGGGCATTGAACGGCTGCTCATGGGCGGGCAGACGGCCTACTCCCGGGCCATGGCGGACTACAACGCCGAGTGCACGCAGCTCAAGAAGGAGGGCCAGTGCGGTGCCAAGAAGGCGCGCCTGGTGTACGGCTACGTGGTGGATGACCAGCCCGCTGGCGGCGGTGCGATCGTTGACGGCAGCGGCAGCGGTGGTGGGAGCGGCAGCGGCAGCGGCACGGGCAGTGGCAGTGGCAGTGGCAGCGGCAGCCCGCCGCAGGGCAGCTCTGCGGCGGCTGTGCGCGGCTCGGGTGTGGTGCGGCTGGCGGTGGTGGCGGGGGCGGCCGTGGCGCTGATCGTGGCGCTGCTGTGAGGCGGCATGGCGGGGCGGCTGGTCCTGCGTGCAGTGCCAAACGCACGCATGGAACGGTACTGCTGGCAGTGGGAGGTTGGGCAAAACACGTTACTGTGCAGCGGATTTTCATGCACAATAAAGCTCCTCTACGAGGACGGGTATGCTGCAAATGCGCAGTTTACGTCCTTTTTAGCCGTACGGACAGTGTCACCAACAGTATATTTAACTTGCTCGTTGCTCGTGCCCCGTTTGAGGTCAGGTGCCAGTCCGGCAGGTTGGCCGGTGCAGAGTGATCTTGCAAGCCTGTAGATAGACTTCCTTGCACTGCTTTTATACGGTACACGGTGATGTGCTGCACTCGTGTACTCGCCATTGTTGCAACCTCATCTCGTACATACCTGAAGCATGGACAGGGACACCGGCAGCACAGCGTTATCTGTTCTTCGCATTTTTTCTTCGCATGATGTTGGTAATTTTCATCACATTCTTGGAGCCGGGCGGTGCCGCAACCAGGGCCGTACCAGGCCGTGCCAGTGCGCGGTGTTTCGTGCTGAGCTGCTGACAGCGCAGGTTGCGTGTGTGCCTGTTGCCGTGGCCCTTGCTTGTGGCTGACAATAGGTGTGTAGTGTACTGGGTGCGTCCTGCATATCATTACCGGCATCGTGCCATACCGGTGCGCCCATCTGGCAGCAACTCAGGGGTGGTGGAGGCGGTCAAACTGTAACACGTTTGCCAGCACACATCTCCATACCCAACTCGTTCCGACGCCGACCTCGTCCCCGGTCCCCGCAGTGTGTACGCCGCCGTACTGGTGCCCCCAGGCAGGCTCCCCTGTCCCGCATCATGTTTGTACTGCGTCCCGAGCCTTGCACCTTCAGCGAGGTCCTCCTCATCGTTGTCTCATTTCCTTGCCCCTCCGGGGCCTTGCCCCTCCGGGGCCTAGGTTACCAAGCAATACGGTACCATCCCAAAGATACGTAGGCCGCATTAGCACAGTACAGCACCGCCATGTAGGCCCAGGGGGTGTCGCAGTACCAGATCATGCTTCATGACATGAATGCAGTGTACCTGTAAACTCGGGTGACCCTTTACCGATGGGCATGTCAAGGTAAGCATGACCAGCGCTCCAGCGGCATCTGGCTGGTACCCCCCGCCGTTAGCTGTGTGCCGCAGCACTCGACCTAATACACGTCCGTCCGTGACCAGCGCCCTGTTCCTAATCGAACGCCAGCGGTTGACCACGCGACTAGCTCTCAGCATGCTGGGCGTCAGGCCTCTGCTGATTGGTGTAATACCGGTAGGCCTCTGCAGGGCTAGACGACTAGACGTTCCAGCGGACGCACAACATACGGGGCACACCAACCGCTTCACATAACCGAAACCGTCGTGGCATCTCCGACAGCCCTGAGCACATCGCTGTTTCCACTGAGCACTTGATTAGTGATCAGTGTTCCAAGTCTAATAATGACGTATGCTGTTTGCGGCCGCCGCCGATTATCGGTACCATACTATGTGCCTACCGGTACCATACTATGTGCCATCGTTTCCCGCGCAGCTGTATTCAAATCTTTCGTTCGGTGCTGCTACTTGGAGCTGCAACCCCGCTCCCTGCGCCACACACCTTCTAAGAGCAGGCAGGGGCAGCCTGCCCTTGAGCCTGCCCACTCCGTCCAGCGGCCGTTACTCCACAATTCCTTGGCCAACGTCTTGCATTACGTAAGTACGCATGCAAGACGTGTACGTGCTGGCTTGCGAGTGCACGTGTGTGGTGCACGTTGGCATTACCGTTGGGGAGCCTGTGCAGCGAGATGGGAGGTGCAGAGCGGTGGCATGATGACTTGCAGCTATTGCCAGGAGCACCTGAGGACCTGTATGGTGAGTTATTCGCTGGAAGCCATAGAACACATATTGGCCTGTCCAGCCTGTCCGCTGATGCCCTTCTTGCTGATTGGAGTTGCGTCCTTCGACTGCTAGGTGCTGCGGCGGCCTGTGCGTCCTGGGCTGGCAAGGCCGGTTCCGGAGCACCATGCAGGGCAGCCCGCCCTTCTCCAACGCGGTCGCTGTTCCGCCTGCCCTTGATCCTCGCTTTGAACCAAACGTAAGTACACATGTTATTGGTGCAGTTTACGGGCTGGCTGGCGAGTGCGAGTGTGGTGCACGTGGGCCTCACCGTTGGGGGGCCTGTGGCGCTAGGTGAGGCAGAGCGCGCGGTGGCGTCTTTGCGGCTGTTTGCAGCAGAATCTGAACCTTTGCGTCGTCAACGCATTGAAACCTGTACAGCAGATGGCACACTTGCGCTTCCGACCCCTCACGCCATGTGCACGGCCTGACGCCGTGACGGCCATGCTGCGATTCCCAATGGCAGAACAGGAAGTGGGGAAGGATGTCGGCTGGCGGATGTCATCCTTGCTATTGAGGTTCTCCGTACAACATGAAAGGTGCAGCTTTCCATTACGTGTTGCGTGGAATGCCGACTTGGGCCCATTCGTCTATTCGTTCGAGCGAAATGCCGTAGCTGCCGACCTGGCGACCCGGCGAGCAGCAGGCAGAGGCCCATCGCGGTACAAATAGCATATGCGTACATAAGCGGCTTGACTTGCATCCGGGATTTATAACAGTGTCAACGGCACAACACGCGCAGCCCAAGTTTTGCAAGCAAGACCATTGAACAGAAACTCTCTGCACACGCAATCCAGAACTCTCTCAGCTTCTCCTCGTTTGCTCTGTGGACGGGGCAAGACCACGAAACCTTTTAGCGCGACGCAAGCTCGGCGAGACTGTTAGCAGGATACGCACTGCTCTCACACCGAGCAACACGCTGTTTGTATCCAAGTAAACCATCTCAGGAAAAGGTAGGCGCGTAGCCAGAGCCCTTACCACGGCAAGCTCATGCACGTCCCCAGCCAACTGCCCAGCAGGATGGTTCCGGCCGCACCTCGTACCCGACGCGCATTGCTCGACCTCTGTGTGTGTGCAGTCTGCAGTGCAGTGCAGTCGGCAGTGCGCGCTGCTGTGTACCCATGGTGCACCTGACGTGATGGCCTTGCCGTCCTTGCACAACTGTTCTGCCTTTCCTTGCGTTGCCTTACTTGCGCCGCTGTCCGTGTGTATGTGCCCGGCATGCTGCAGGTCGGCCCCCACGTCCCCTGTGCGCGGGCGCACGTCACCGAAACCATGACAGCCCCGGCTTCCCGCCCTGCCTCCTCCAGCCCCCGCCCGGTCCCTCTGCTGGCCGCCCTGCTGCTGGTCGGGGCGCTGGCGGTCACGCTGAACTGCGCGACAGCCGCACCCGCACACGGCAGCAGCAGCCTGCTGCCCCGCCGCCGCCTCCTGCGCGGTGCGGCCGGCGGCTCCATTATCCCACCCCGCACCACGCGCGCCCTCCTGCAGGGCCAGGCCCCCGTCAACGCCACCGCGCTCATCCCCGACTCCCAGGTGGTGCCCGCAGCCCCACACGACCCCGCGCTGCCAGCCAACATCAGCGCCACCGCCCTACCCCCCATACGGCGCAAGGACCTGACCGAGCAGCAGTGGAGCAGCCTGGTCCAACAGCTCTCCGACGCCCTGGATACGGCCAACAGCGCTGCCTTGGACTGGCAGACGCAAGCTAAGACACGTGGTGGCTTGCCAGACGATACCCTCCTTGCCCAGGCGGCGGGCCGCGCACTGTTCGCGCTGAGCCGCTTCCAGCCGCAGGAGCTGCAGGGCCTCATCGACCCGGGCCTGTGGGACAGCCTGGCCAACGGCGCTGGCCAAGCTGCCCCGCGGCAGTGCGTGTGGAAGCCTGCCAACAGCTTCACGGGGGTCGAGGTCCCTGCGCAGTGCTTTGTGGACCCTGCTGCGGGGGTGCAGCTGCTGCGGGGCGGCCAGGCGCCCGCCTCAGAGCTGGACCTGTGAGTGGGGGTGGGAGATGCGGCTCGTGGTTGTGCGGGGCTGTGACGTGGTTGCATACCGGCACGGTAGATACGATGGGCTGGGAACGAAGGGGCTACGGGACAAGGGGGCCCTGCTGTACTACTTGGCTCAAGCGTCCCCTGCCCTCACAATAATGTCACCGTGTGGCATTAACCAAGCATGCACTTTGCAATGCTACTGTAGTCCGTGTCTTGAACTAAAAGGCTTTGCACTTAATTCATGCTGGCCTTTGGCTTTTCACCACACAGGACGCTGCTGCGGCTGGCGCAGCTGTCCAGCAGGTGCAACCGCGCCACCGCCAGCTTCACCGCCAACCCCTCCGCCGGCACCCGCAGCTGCCCCCCTGGGTGCTCCTTCATCATGCACCAGGCCACCTCCTCCCAGCCTGGCGCCTCGGTCAGCTACACCGCCTGCCAGCTGTCGCAAGAGGACATCACCAACGCCCTTACAGCACACTTTGTGGCCGCCTGCCCCGGGTCCCGCCTGGAGGGCTACATGTCCTGCGACGTGGATGAGGAGGACTTCATGCCATCAGCAGCAACCTGGTCCGTGTCTTCGTCTGCGGCCTTGTCACAGGACGACATCGCAGCCCTGAAGCGTGACGCCTGCAGCGCCAAGCCATTGGATGGCAAGGGGCTCCAGGGGCAGGGCTGCCGGCTGGTGCCCGCTGCGCCTGGCGATGAGCAGGGCAGCTACTGCGTCCCCAAGGCCTGGAGCAACGACACGGTCGGCGCCCTGGTGCAGATACTCGCCGCTGATAATGTGACGACGCAAGACTGGGCGTGGGTCGCGGGCAGCTGCGGGCGGGACTTGGCGTCTAGGGTAAGTGTGCCTGGGAAAACCGTGACGAATGGTTGGCGGGGTGACCGGGGTAGCAGGGGACAACTGTCGCAAACGGGAGAGGCCATCCACAACAGGATCCGGTGGCAGCCACATACCTACGTCCTTCGACGGGCGCCCTCACTATCTGCGACTGAAGGCCGCAACTGTGCCCTTCTTCCCTCCGCGCGCAGGGCGCATACCAGTGCCCCCTCAAGCACGGGACCAACGCCACCAGCTGCGCCGCCGACGCCAACTGCCAGTGGCAGCCGGAGACTGCGACCGCTGCGGGGGAGTGCGCGCCAAACCAGGCGGGCTTCAACCGGGCGCTCCTGGGCGGCCTGACGCCCTACTCCCGGGCCCTGGCCGCCTACGACATAGAGTGCCGGCGGGCCGCCACGCAGGGTGACTGTGTGGGCAAGACCGCAGGCACGCTACCCAGTGGCGTGGCGGGTGGCGTCAAAGGCGGCTTGGATGGTGTAGTTGGGCTGGCAGCGCCCGTGGCCCCGCCGGCAGGCGGCAGCAGCAGTGCACCCCAGGGCGGCTCCGCGGCGGCTGTGCGCGGCTTGGGTGTGGTACGGCTGGCGGTGGTGGCGGGGGCGGCCGTGGCGCTGCTGATGGCGCTGCTGTGAGGCGGCAGGGCGGGGCGGCTGGTCGTGCGTGCAGTGCCAAACGCGCGCATGGAACGGTACCGCTGGCAGTGGGAGGTTGGCATGGACACATTTTGTCCCCTTGGTCATACACGGCTTGGTTTTTCCTATCTAGTCGAATTATTCATTCATGGGTAGGTCAGTGGCGTGCTTGGCCACACCCTAGGTTGGTGGTCGTACACGGCTTGCTGTACTGGTATACCGGGTACGGTACGTCCCGTGTTAACATGTGAACAAGTCATGGCTACGGCGGGCCGGGCACTGTTTTATCTTTGCGAACGGCGGTCAATAATGCGGAAAGGTTCCTGTTTGTGTCGAGGGAGCTCCCCTGCTTCCTGTGCCCCGAAGCGGACTTACGTTGGTTACCGTTAGGTTTCAGGCAACCATTCATTCGGCTGTGCAGCACTTACACATATACATAGCGGCAGCGTTGCCATTATTCATGCAATTGGTGTCCCTAACTAGTTCAATCTGTACGTAGGCGGTCGATTGCTGTATGTATGGGTTGGGTACTCCATGCTGGCGGCATGCTGGTGATTGCAGGCGTGCGCTTGGCCACTATTTCATTCATGCACACATGTTATCAATACAGCTGCTGGTGGGTTGGATGATTTCCGCCGTAAGGACGGAGGCAGCGCCCCAAGGGCGGCTTCCAATCCTTGAACGTCTATGCCTGCCTTCTTGCGCCCGGCGTGCAAGGTCACCAGGAGCAGGGGGGCTCCCCGACCAGGGGGACCTGCGGCCATACATACCGGTACACTTCTGTGACCATGTGAGATGCGTGAGGTGCTGAGCAGGTCGCAATGGACCATACCTTCCAAGTGCGGATCTGCAATGGGCGCACTCTGGCGCACCTCCGTACATAGCCTCATCTTGCAGGATCTTGCTAGCTACTGTCAAGGCACCACCTCGCGCGTCGCGCCAAATGCTCTTGCCGTCGTCGTCCGTGAGCGGGAGGCACTCTAGCTGTGTTCTCACCTTCGGCGGGCGTCAGAGGTTATGGGCTTATGGCCGGCTCAGCCACTGCCAGCAGCACGCTGGGTAATTTGCCTCCGAGCCACAGCTGCACTCGGGGACATGCCGCCAGCCCGGTCTACCAGTGTCCCACCTGCGCAGAGAATCTATTTCCCCATGCAGGGCAATCATTACCCGATAGCCCACCGACACAGTGGCTCATTGCAGTAAAGCTCATTCTGGGCAGCAGCAACCTTGCCTTGCCGTACAGCTTCACCCTCGGTCACTAGAACCTCACCAGTACCCGCCCATGCCATTGCTCTCTGGCCCTACTGCAACTGCTTTGGTACACGCTTAATTCGATTGTATCCCTGCACCGCATCCTGCTACGCACGCCCAGGTGGGCGAGGGCGGCATCCAGCTGTCTGGCGGCCAGAAGCAGCGCTTGGCCATCGCGCGCGCCGTGGTCAAGGACCCCAAGGTGCTGCTGCTAGACGAGGCCACCAGCGCCCTGGACGCGCGCTCCGAGGCGGTGGTGGTGCAGAAGGCGCTGGACCGCATCATGCTGGGCTGCACGTCGGTGGTCATCGCGCACCGCCTGTCCAGTGTCCACCACCTGCAACGCGCGCACCATTGCGTGCGGTGGTGTACCGGGGGGCCATCCTGGAGCAGGTGGGAGGGAGCCAGCGTTTATTGTTCGCGGGATGCACGCGGGGTTGTTTAGTTGCGAAAACCAAAATCCCTGCCGGTGGAGCAGGTGGGCCAAGAGGGAGGGAGGGATTTTGCGTATGCTAGAATGATGCTTTTCGCTGCTGTAATGAGCTCTCAGACCCCTGCTAAAATGATGTTTTGTCACGTGAAAATGAGTCGAGTCTTTCCCCGAGTGGGAGCGCAGGAGGGGTGCGGGGCAGGGGCTGTGGGTGGGGCCTCTGGACAGGGAGGAGACGAGTTACGTAACTTCCCTGGTTGGATTTCCTCCAACTTCCTCTTGGATGAAGCTGCCCTCCGTTTTCCATGCCTTGCCGGTCTCGATTGGGTACTAGGACTGCGTATCTCGCATGCAGCTCTGAGCCACTGGGCGGTGGGAGTGCTGCATGCTCACGACCCTCAAGCGCTTGATGGCCCCAGCTCCTTAGCCATCATATGTGCGTGGGTGTGCATGCCGCAGGGCACGCAAGAGGAGCTGATGGCGCTGCCGCACGGCAGCTACGACCGGCTGGTGGCGCAGAGCCGCGACCAACAGCAGCATGGGGAGAAGTCCAAGCGCTAGCCAGCAACAGTGGGTGGAGGGCGGCGAACAATGTCAGTGGCGGCCAGCAGCAGCACGGGGCTCACCGCAAAGGGGCAAAGTGAAGGAACTGGAAGCCAGTCCAGCTGCGGTTTAAGCAATGTCGGTGGCAGCCAACAGCAGCACGGGGGGCTGGCCAAGCGCTAGCCAGTAACCCCCGAAAGCTGGCTGGGTGTGGTGTGAAGGCTCATCGGTATGCCAGGTGGATGGGGCTGCCTTTCGCACAAGGCGAAGAACCATGTTGGCTAGCACATACAGATGTCGTTATGCGGCGGGGCTTGCATCAAACCCTCATGCGGTTTCGGTTGATGTGCTGGGATC
>VFQN01000529.1_pt1 | contig 70482 bp, 59 predicted proteins | sample 3512371 | NCBI WGS metagenome assembly VFQN01 (sample SAMN10412370, study PRJNA504923) | tailings metagenome | isolation source: Replicate 2 from Balatoc abandoned mine | place: Philippines: Itogon, Benguet | collected 2017-08-28 | reverse complement strand
TGACTGGTTGCAGTCGGCTTGGGCTGGCGCGCAGGTATGGAGGCTACTGGCGCGCGACTGGTCGCAGGGCGGGCCACATGCGACGTTTGACTTGAGCCACGCAGTTTAAACCTGTTGACTGTATCCATGAGGTTAGATGCTTGCTCTACCAGTGATTCCGCTGCGGCTGCCGCTTCTTCGACCAGGGCAGCATTCTGTTGCGTCACTTCATCCATATGGTTCACCGCATCGTTGACCTGGTTAATCCCGGAGCTTTGTTCTGCAGATGCAGCCGTAATTTCGCTCATGATATCGGTCACGCGCTGTACTGAAGTGACGACTTCATGCATGGTTTCACCAGCTGTTTGCACCAGTTTGGTCCCATCAGCCGTTTTATTCACAGAATCGGTAATCAACTCCTTGATTTCTTTGGCTGCGCTGGCTGAGCGCTGGGCCAGGTTGCGCACTTCACCAGCCACTACCGCAAAACCTCTACCCTGCTCGCCGGCACGAGCGGCTTCTACCGCAGCGTTCAAGGCCAGGATATTGGTCTGGAAAGCGATTCCATCGATGACAGAAATAATGTCTTCGATTTTGTGGGCACTTTCATTAATGGCGCTCATGGTAGTGACGACGTTACCTACTACGTCACCGCCGCGAATCGCCACTTGCGATGCTGCTTCAGCCATCTGATTCGCCTGGCGGGCATTCTCGGCATTCTGTCTGACAGTAGAGGCCAATTGCTCCATGCTGGAAGCTGTTTCTTCGAGGTTGGATGCCTGTTGCTCCGTCCGACTGGAGAGATCATTGTTACCGCTGGAGATTTCATGTGCAGCCGTATTAATGGTTTCACCTGCTTCGCGCACGTTCACCAGGATATCATTCATGATGTCGAGTAACTGGTTGATAGAATTCATGGTTTCTACCGCAGTCCCTTTGGCGATTGACGTATCCAGTCGGTAAGTCACGTCACCGTCTACCGCCAGTTTCAAGGCTTCACGGATCTGGTTTTCCACACGTTTGTCCTGTGTTTGGTCTACCCACTCAATCACCGTGCCTAATCTCTCGCCATCATCATCAAAAATCGGGTTGGCGGTCAGGCGGAAGAACATGTCACCAACGCCAATCTCGGTCTGGTGTTTGCCAGTCAGGTTGCCTAATAGGTTGCGCTGATGTGATGGATCTTTATGGAACACATCATAGCTCTGGCCTAGCAGCTTATCTGCATCAAAATGCGGGAACAGCTGCTTAAATGTTTTACTGGCTTCACGCATGAGTTCCAGAGCAGCCGGGTTCATGTAGGTAATAATGCCATCTTTGTCCGCCATCATCAGGTTATTGGAAGAAGACTCCAATGCGTTCTTGATCATGGTGGCTTCACGTGCTTTTACCTTTTGTGCTTTATCTGCCAATACTGCTTTTGTAATATCTGTTGCGTACTTAACTACTTTATAGGCTTTGCCATCCAGTCCAATAATCGGGCTGTACGCAGCCTGCAACCAGATATCCTGGCCTTGTTTACCATAGCGATGATAAACGCCGGCATCTTCCTCACCACGTCCCAGCTTTGCCCAGAAGTCTTGGTATTCCTGGCTATTTTTATAGCGCTCGCTCACAAATATGGCGTGATGTTTACCGACGACCTCAGCCAAGGTGTATCCGGTCAATTTGAGGAAATTGTCATTGGCATGCAGAATGTTCCCTTTCAGGTCAAACTGTATCACCCCTTGTGCTGCGTTAATCGCCGCCACCTGACCTTGCAGGTCTAGCGTGCGTTGTTTCTCTTCTGTAATGCAGTATGAATACACTTTAACTTTGACTGATGTACCAGAAGCGTCCTTCACCGGCACATAACTGGAGCTAAACCAATATTCCTTGCCTGATTTTGAAACACGACAAATCTCAAGCTTGCAATTCTGGCCTTGCCCTAGCTTTTCCCACATTTGCTTGTATTCATCGCTTTGTGAGGTCGATGCTTTAATCAGCATGGAAACATGTTTTCCAATCACCTCTTCATGACTGAACTCAAGTGGGGCTAAAAACATATCATTGCAGGAAAGAATATGGCCCTGCATGTCGCACTCCATGACGCCAAAAGACTGATTCAGGGCGATTTCTTCTTCCTGCAAAACCAGATTACGTTGTTTGTCCGCTGTGATATCCGTTAAGTAGGCCACCACTTTACGCAACTGTGTGCCTTGCATCACAGGCGCGTAATATCCCTGAAACCAGGTATCCTGCCCGCCTTTATTGACCAGCTTGAATGACCCCACTTGAGATTGACCTGACTGCAAGGCTGCCCAGAACTGTTCGTACTCTGGGGTATTGGATTCAGACTGGGGCAATAAGCTGCGATGATGCTGCCCTACCAAATCATTTGTTTGGTATCCCAGTGATTGACACAGATTGTCGTTGACATGGCTGATTTTGCCTTTGGCATCCAGCTCAACAATGGCTCTTGCTTTGTTGATTTCCATCCTAAGTGCACTAAATTCCGCCACTTGGTTTAATGTATCCTGATAACCCCGAGTGCCTGCCGCCAACTTGTTAATGATGGTAGAAAACATGTTTTTATCCTTGAATTAGCTCTATCGAAGAGTGGCCGAATTTATGTTTTTTATTATGGTTGCCAGTTAATGATTAATGTACCGCGCTGTCTATCAGTTGCATTTCATCGCTGGTCATCAATTTTTCGATATCAACCAGGATCAGCATTTCTTGCTCAATGGTTGCCAATCCAACAATGTATTTTGTGTCTATTCGGGTGACCAGTGAAGGCACTTCACGTAAGTGCTCCTCACGTAACTCACGGACATCGGACACGCCATCGACGACAATGCCAACAATACGGCCGTTAAGGTTGAGGATAATCACCACAGTGAATTCGTTATACTCGACCTTGCCCAAGTTAAACTTGATACGCAGGTCAACAATCGGCACGATCTTGCCGCGCAAGTTAATGACGCCTTTGATAAACGACGGCATGTTGGCGATCTGGGTGACTGCATCATAGCCGCGAATTTCCTGTACCTTGAGAATCTCGATACCATATTGTTCGCTGCCCAGGACAAAGGTCAGGTACTCGCCAGCGGCTGTTTTCAGGCCGCTACCTGCGTTACCGCTTAAGGCATTGTTCATTTCTGTCGTAGTGCTCATTGCATATACTCCTTATGCATTGATGTGATTTTTTGAGGTTGGGTAATTCTGGCTAGAAAATGCAACTCCACCAGTCACGTAATTCGTGGTTTGCCCCATTTGGATAATCGCCGGTACATCCAGAATCAGTGCTACTGAACCGTCGCCCATAATGGTGGCGCCAGAGACGCCGGGAATACGTTTGAAGTTGGTTTCCAGACTCTTGATCACCACTTGCTGTTGGCCGACCAGTCGGTCGACAAACAAGGCAGATTTTTTGCCATCTGCTTCCAGGATCAACAACACACCATCGGTCGGGTTGGTGATCTGGGTCGGGTGATTAAACAAGGCATGCAAGGCAATAATCGGCAGATATTCACCACGCACGTGCACCATCAGGCCTTCGCCAGTCACCGTTTTCAGGTCCTCGGCGCGAGGTTGCAGTGTTTCTACAATCAGGTTTAAAGGCACGACGTAGACACTCTTGTCCAGAGAAACGGACATGCCGTCCAGGATTGCCAGTGTTAACGGCAGTGAAATCGAAATTGTCGTGCCATAGCCCAATGCAGAACGGATCTCGATATTGCCGCCCATAGCCGTAATATTCCGTTTCACGACATCCATGCCCACACCTCGGCCCGAAACGTCAGTTACCACTTCTGCGGTAGAGAACCCTGGTGCAAAAATCAGGTTATACACTTCTGCATCTGTCATGCTTTCGTTGACAGGCAGGCCATTGGAAGCGGCCTTAGCCAGAATTTTATCGCGGTTCAAACCGCCACCATCATCCGTCACTTCAATCACAATGCTACCGCCTTTATGTGCGGCAGACAGGGTCAGGGTCCCGTTCTCTGCTTTGCCCATCTGTTTACGAACTTCAGGCTTTTCAATGCCATGGTCTACACTGTTACGTACCAGGTGGGTCAATGGATCCACGATACGTTCAATCAAGCTCTTATCCAGCTCGGTGGTTGCACCACTGGTGACGAAATCCACTTTCTTGCCGAGTTTGCCAGCCAGGTCACGCACCATGCGTGGAAAGCGTGAAAACACGAAATCCATTGGCATCATACGGATAGACATGACAGACTCTTGCAGGTCACGCGTGTTACGAGTGAGCTGGCTCACGCTATTGATCAGCGCTTCGTTATCCATAGGATCCAGCGCATTGACGCGTTGCTCAATCATGGCTTGTGTAATCACCAGTTCGCCCACTAGGTTAATCAACTGGTCAACTTTTTCGATGCCCACACGGATAGAGCTGCTTTCAGCATTTTGGGTAGCGGCAGGTTTGTCAGACTCACGGCGGGACTGGTTGCGGCGCTCTTCCTGTGCAGCAGGTGCTGCTGCCACAGGTGCGGCTACGACCTCCTCTTTCGCTTTGGTCAACGCTTCGGCAGCATTATCATCACCGATCATTTGTGCTTTAGGCGCATCAGGATGCGGCTTGAATGGGGCAAAGAAACCATAGCCCTCTTCTTGCTGATCCTTGCCATTTTCGGCAAACAGGCCATAGCCCATTTCTTCCGCCACTTTTACTTTGCCATCATCGGCAGTGCCGTCAGCCGTTTTGATAATAGGATCGTTATCAAAGAAACCATAGCCAATATCGGCTTCTGCTGCCGGAGTGGCCGCCTCCACAGCCACTTCGGCTGGGGCAGTCGCTGGCGGTGCAGTGTCGGCCGTACCGGCTGTTTCACCTGCCACCTGAATCACCAGGGCATTGGCATCTACGATAAATGAACAGATAGAAACGATATCATCGGCGCTGGAATCGGTTTTCACCAGTAATGCATGGGCATTCTCACCACGCTGATACGCAGCAACCTCACCCAACAAAGCCAACTCATCTTTCAGATTGGTCAAGTCTCTTTCAGTTACTTGAGGTAACCCAACGTCATACAGGGTAATCCCTTTTGCTTTTTCTTCATCGGTAATTGCCAGTGCGGGTTTTTCAGTGGCGACGACGAGTACTTCAGGTTCTGGCGTAGAGGCAGCAATCACCGGGTCGGCAGGAATCGCACTGTTACCTTCAGACAGTGATTTGAGCATCATGGACACATCACTGACCTGCTCAGCATTGACTTCAGAACCATGGCGATGGCCGTCAACCTGCATTTTGATCACATCCTTGGCGGCTAAAAAGGCATCGACGTGTTCGGTGGTCAACGCCATTTCATTCTTGCGGATTTTATCCAGCAGGTTTTCCAGCACATGGGTAATTTCGGCCATGTCCATAAAACCAAACGTCGCAGCGCCCCCCTTGATGGAGTGTGCCGCCCTGAAAATAGCGTTTAATTGCTCATTATCAGGAGACTCTACGTCAATACTCAGTAACAGGTGTTCTGCTTCAGCCAATAACTCTTCGGCCTCGTCAAAGAACACCTCATAAAACTGGCTCATATCCACTGTCATTGTTTACTCCAGTCCTTTACCTATCGATGCCTAAGCACCGATTACTTTTTGTACAACTTCAATCAGGCGTTTTGGGTCAAAAGGCTTGACCAGCCAGCCGTTGGCACCGGCGGCTTTTCCTTTGGCTTTCATTTCGTCGGAAGACTCCGTAGTCAGCATCAGGATAGGCACTTTTTGATACGACGCCAAAGTACGCAAATTGGTGATCAGGGTCAGGCCATCCATCACTGGCATGTTTTGGTCAGTCAACACCAAGTCCACCGTTTTTTCTTTGGCCTTGTTCAGGCCATCCTGGCCATCCACTGCCTGCACAACATCATAGCCGGCGGCTTTTAGGCTAAAAGCCACCATCTGACGCAATGATCCGGAGTCGTCTACTGTTAAAATTGTTTTCGCCATGTTTGATTCGCCTTTTTCACTAATTTGTTAACGCCATTGTGATTAAAATAAATCGATGTCACCGGTAGCCAAATCCTGTTGGTTGACCGACTTGCGTAAATTGCCGGTCAGATGCTGGCTACCCTGATCAAAATTCTGGTTGAGCTGCATGATGAAATTCCTGATTTCTTCATGCTCGTCCTCTGCCGCCATCGGAAACTGATGGCTGGAAAGCTCATGTAATAATTCCTTCAACCCGTTCACGCGGTTAATTGTGCGCTGTAACAGCTGGTTGGTCATGTCCTGAAACTGCATGCCGGTGACCACTTTGTTCACTTCCTGGCCAATATTGTCCTGGAACACCTGCAATTGCTGCATTTCTTCTGGCTGCAATTTACCTGCATCAGCCAACAGTTTTAAGGCGGATTGCTGCTCCAGCAATTGGGCATATACCGTCATAAAACTGGCACTCAGTTTTTCGATCGCTTCATTGAGCAAAAAGGCTGTTTGCTGCAGATCGGTTTCGATCTCGAGCAAATGCCAGTCGCCATGACGCGAGACCGCGGCCAGTAATTCTCGTAGTTCTTCTATGGGCAATGTTTTCATAGTGGTCCTATCTTGCCTGATTCCCCTGGTTTTCAATCAAGAAATAAACCATGTAAAAATGATTCATTTCTTGTGCGTAACGGCTAGCCATGTTCTATTGCACCGACTATTCCGGTTTTTTCTGCAATGCTTCCACCTGCGATTTATCCTGTTCACTCACAGAAATCTGTTCGTTATCCTTGAGCAAGTCCTCTTCAGTTTCTTTGTTCATGACGATGAGGCTGATACGCCGATTAATCGGGTTAAACGGATTTTCCTTATCCATCATGATGGCTGACCCCAGACCGACTACCCGCATGAGCTTGGTTTCATCCATGCCGCCAGCAATCAGCTCGCGTCGAGAGGCATTGGCCCGGTCCGCTGACAATTCCCAGTTACTGTAGCCCTGGTCTCCATGTGCATAAGCTGAAGCATCGGTGTGGCCTGACAGGCTGATTTTGTTATCTACCCCATTCAGGGTTTTGCCAATTTCACGCAAAATTGTTTTGGCGTAAGGCTGCAATTCAGCTTTGGCGTTTTCAAACATGGGCCGGTTCTGCTCATCAATGATCTGTACGCGCAAGCCTTCACTGGTGATATCCAGCTTGAGTTGGGACTTGAACTGTTGCAGCGTCGGGTTATCTTCAATCGCCTGCTCGATTTTGGCCTTGAGTGCTTCCAGTTTGACTTTTTCGGCTTGCTTTAATGCTTCTTTAACGTCCTCAAGCTTCACTGTCTTGAGTTTGCCCGGATCGCCTTCTACCGGTTTCACCTGGCCTTGTTTCTTGGTGACATCCTTACCGCCGGTATTTCTCAATGCCGAGTCACTCTGGCCCAGTGACGGGCCCATGAGGACCATGTGCAAAGGCGTTTGAAAGTATTCAGCAATGCCCTCTTTTTGTGCTTTGGAAGTTGAGCCTAGCAGCCACATCAGCAAGAAAAACGCCATCATCGCTGTCACAAAGTCGGCGTAGGCAATCTTCCAGGCACCACCATGATGGCCGCCGCCGTTCTTTTTGATCTTTTTAACGATAATCGGGGCAATACGTTCTTCAGCCATGACGCTCTCCTGGCGGTCTTGATGTAATTACTTGGATTTGGTCTGTTTGACGTGCTCTTCAAGCTCGGTAAAGCCAGGGCGCTCGGTTGAGTACAATACTTTGCGGCCGAATTCCACTGCAATCGGTGGCGCATAGCCATTCAGGCTGGCCAGCAATACGACTTTAACGGTCTGGAAACTCTTGCTGGACTCTTCCAGCTTCTGTTCCAGCAAACCGGACAAGGGACCAATAAAACCATATGCCAGTAAAATACCGAGGAAAGTCCCTACCAGCGCATGGGCAATCAGGATACCTAGCTCTGCGGGAGGCAACGCCACGTTTTCCATGGTGTGTACCACACCCATCACCGCAGCCACGATACCAAACGCTGGCAAACCGTCACCCAGTTTGGCAATACAATGCGCGGGCACGTGGCCTTCCATATGGTGCGTTTCCAGTTCGTTATCCATCAGGTTCTCGACCTGGAAGGCATCCATATTGCCAGACACCATCAGGCGAAGGTAATCGCAAATGAACTCAATCAGGTGATGGTCGTGCTGAATAGAAGGATATTTACTGAACAAGGCACTGGATTCAGGGTCCTCAATGTCTTTTTCAATCGACATCAGCCCATCCTTGCGGATTTTGGTCAGGATTTCAAATAGCAAGGCTAGCAAATCCATATAAAGCTGTTTGTTGTATTTGGAACCTTTGAACAAGGTTGGTATTGATTTCATGGTGGCCTTGATCGCTTTACTATCATTCCCGACAATAAAGGCACCAAACGCACCACCGAAAATCATCATGACCTCCAGCGGTTGCCATAATGCGCCCAAGTGACCGCCGGCCAGCGCATAACCCCCAAAAATCATGCCACAAACGACTACGTATCCAATGATGACAAACATGCTTTACTCCGCTTTTAGCATTTAATATGGACAGCATATCAACCTGGCATGAAATTCATTTTTCCAAATAAAAGGGATTTAGCTAGCCAAATTGGTTGGCTAAGTGAACGCAGATCGCAGGGGTGAAATTAAAATTGGCAGAAAAAATATGGCAGCAAAAATACACAACATTATTGATGCGATCTTGTCAGGAAAAGATGGATGACGAAACCACTCAAAATATCGTGGCCGTTGTTGGCTGGTGCTACAAGGATATTAGCCTATTTGATAGACGTATAAGGCCGGTGCGTTGACGGCGGGATAAATGATTCGAGTTGCATGGATATCAGGCACTGGAAACTCAGAACTGACAAACAAACTGCCTGGCTGCATCTCTTGTTGTACTTTTTGCCAGACGTCATTCATGACCGCAGGCGAAAGATAGGCGAAGACCACGTCTAATTCTGCAAAATCCAGTTGGCGGTAGTCACCCAACGTAAACTTGACACTGGTACCTGAGAAAATAGCCCGTACAGCACTGATGGCCCACGGTAATGGTGCAATCTCTATGCCTGAGACATCATCGTGAATACGCTGTTTGGCGAGAAACATGGCAATATCGCCGATGCCACTACCAATATCCAGCACTTTCAGTGAGTGATCATCCGCATGTTGCTCCAAGATAAGGTGCATGGCACGCCAGGTGGACGGAAAAGAGGGGTAAAAGGGAACGCGGGTGTTATGCACTGACCAGTAAAGCGCCAGGGTCATGATAAACCCGGCAAAATACACACCAGCAGGCAATGCGACCTGCTGCATGAACACGACGGCCAACGGGAAAATGACATGGATCCAGCGCCACCACACCGGCATGCCGGCTAATTTTGCCAGCAGGCTGACCATGCATATATGCGACAACAGCCAGAACCATAGGGAATCCAGCGGAATCCCCAGGCTATGCAACTCAAACGCAAATACGCTGTTGATGACGCTGCCCGCGAGGCTCGTCAACAACAGCATACTCACACACTGGATCAGCAAGGCCTGCGCCCATAATCTTTTTGGCAAGAGACGCTGCATCCATGCTTGGGATGGTAACGCCTCTGCCGAGAGTTTTACTGAGTGCATGCTAATCCTTCATTTCGCAGGAATCATCACCTGCTCACTACTTAAGCAGTCATGGAAACCAGTTTGTAGCTGAGTTCTTTGGCTTTTTTGGTTTTGCCGGCACGTGAAGGGACGTGGCACAGGTTGCAGACATAGTTCTGGTTCAGGTCGTAGCTGTTGACGATGTATTGACCGCCACAGCAATGACAGACTTTGGTTGTCAGCATTTTGCTTTCGATAAAGCGTACCAAGGTCCAGGCTCGGGTCAGTGATAATACTGGTTCGTCTTGTTGGGCTGGATCAGGATTTTGCACTTGCTGCATATACAGGGTGTAGGCTTTAATGATGGCCTGGATACCGTCTACGCCAGCATACTCCACCATAAAGCGGTAGATGTTATAGAAAATTGAAGAGTGGATATTAGGCTGCCAGGTCAAAAACCAGTCAGTAGAGAATGGCAACATGCCTTTAGGTGGAGAAACGCCTTTCATCTCTTTGTACAGCTTGATCAAACGCTCACGTGACAAAGTGGTTTGTGATTCCAGCAGTTGCAGGCGTGCGCCCAGTTCAATCATTTGCATGGCCAGTTGAATTTGTTCAGCCTCGTTGACTACACTCTTCTTTTGCATGATAACCCTCTTTTCTATTTCTAATCGTCAGATGGAAACGGGAAAACCGTTATATAGTAGATTCTGCAGCCTGGGCAGACATCAATACTGCTGTGTGCAAGTGTGCTTGGGCTGGATCTTTGGCGTAGCTGGTCAACATGCCCAGGATTTCGCTATCATCAAAACGGAAGCGAGTCAGCAACATATTGGTGTTACAGAGTTTGAGGAGTTGCAAGTTAGTCAGGTTTTCCAACAAGTCAGCAATTTCCTTATTAATACCAAGGCGGAAGATGGCAGTGGCTTTGTCAGCGCGGATCAGTTGTTGTGCCAACATCAGGTAGTTCAGGTTGGCATCCTTGATTTCAGCGAGTAAATCGTTTTGCATGTTCATGATCTTTTCTCCGTTTTTTAGCGTTGATTTAAGTACGCCTGAGCGTTAGGCGTACTTTGCGCGCAATCATGAACTGCAACAAGCAGGCTTTGTCGGTTTCTTTTGTAAGACAGACGAAAACGGCCACGTAGGTGTTTGTCTTACAAACGCTTACGTGGCTACTCTCATAACTATAAATATCAATAAGTTATGATTTATATTTAAAGTTAAACTGCAATAAAAGTATGACTATCTTCCCAGTATCTTGTCCTTTCCAATTCAAAAAATAATTAAAGTTTTCCGGTTGTATTCCGTAAACAACTGTTTTTTGTTTGCTTTAGTTTGTCTTTTCTCTTTCGTCAATGCTTTTTGCCCTATCCCGGTTAACGACAGCACAAACTAAAACTTTAGGGTCAGGTTATAAAAAAATCTCAAAAATTTCATAAGGCATTGTTTTAAAAGTAGAAATAATTTTTAACTTTGCACTCATTAACATTTAAAGCAATGTAACTGATAGAAAGCGGTCAATAAGTCCTTTTATTCCGATTATAAAAATACGCTTTTCTGTCCAATAATCACTCTCAAGAAATGCAACCTGTGTTGTATCCGTGAAACGAAAGAGTTTAGGACATGGCAGCTGAAGACAGCGATATGGAAAAAACCGAAGACGCGTCCCCCAAGCGATTGGAGAAGGCACGCGAAGACGGCGATGTTCCCCGGTCGCGCGAATTGGCTGCGTGTGCTGTGTTGTTTACCAGTGGCATGGCGATCATGATGTTGAGCCGCCCCATGGGGGATGCCATGAAGAATGTATTGCGGCAAGGTCTGAGCATAGACCGGGCCATGGCATTTGAACCGCAGCTATTGATCGTACATATGGTGAAAGTGATTGAGCAGGCGATGTGGGCTTTTCTACCACTGGCAGTGATTATTGTTTCTGTAGCAGTGGCCGCCCCCATTCTGGTCGGCGGCTGGGTAATGTCACAGAAGTCTGTGGTGCCTAACTTTGGCAAGCTGAACCCGATGAAGGGACTGGCTAACCTGTTCTCCAAGAACTCACTGGTTGAATTAGTGAAATCGATTGCCAAAACAGTGCTGGTCGCCTCGGTGGGCTACGCGATCGTCAAGAAAGATTTGCAACCGATGTTGGGGTTGTCGCAAATGCCGTTGGAAGCCAGTATCAGCACCGTGAGTGATTATATGGTCACCGGATTCCTGACCATTGCTTCTGCATTAGTGCTCATTGCAGTGATTGATGTGCCCTACCAGCTCTATCAATATGCGCAGAAACACAAAATGACTAAACAGGAATTGAAGGACGAAGCAAAAGAGTCTGAAGGTAGCCCAGAGATTAAAGGCCGTATCCGCCAGCAACAACGCGAGATGGCCCGCAGAAGAATGATGAGTAACGTACCCCAGGCTGATGTGGTGATTACCAACCCAACCCACTACGCGGTCGCGATACGTTATAAAGAAGGTGAAAACGGCGCCCCTATCGTGGTGGCCAAAGGGGCGGATGTGATTGCCCAAAAAATCAAGGAAATTGCTGCTGAACATCAAGTCATGACCTTGGAATCCCCAAAACTGGCACGTGCCTTGTACGCCCATGCCGAATTGGAGCGTGAGATTCCACAGACTTTGTATTCAGCGGTGGCTGAAATTCTGGCTTATGTATTTCAACTGCGTGTATTCAATCAGCATGGTGGTGTGCGTCCGGTCATGCCGGCTAATGTACCAGTACCGGATGCATTGGATCCACATGCACTAAATGCCGCGCCTGCAACTGCGGCTGAGATTGAGTAATTGAAGGTTTAGGAGTTTAAGATGAATAACTGGCAACAATGGATGGGGAAAATGGACGGACGAGCAATCGCTGCACCACTCATTATTGTATTGCTGCTGGCCATGATGATCCTGCCGTTACCGGCCATCATGCTCGATGTGTTCTTCACCTTCAATATTGCGCTGTCTATCCTGGTCCTGATGATAGGCCTGCAAACCACCAAGCCACTGGACTTTATCGCCTTCCCTACCGTGTTGCTGATGACTACCATGCTGCGCCTGGCACTGAACGTGGCTTCAACTCGCGTGGTATTAACCGAGGGGCATGCCGGACCGGATGCTGCCGGTAAAGTCATTGAGGCTTTTGGCCACTTCCTCATCGGTGGCAATTACGCTGTCGGGATCGTGGTGTTTGTGATCCTGACCATTATCAACTTCACCGTCATCACCAAGGGTGCGGGCCGTATTGCTGAAGTGGGCGCACGTTTCACGTTGGACGCGATGCCAGGTAAACAAATGGCGATTGACGCTGACCTGAATGCTGGCCTGATTGGCGAAGATGAAGCCCGCCGCCGCCGTAAAGAAGTGGGCCAGGAATCCGAATTCTACGGCGCCATGGACGGTGCCAGTAAATACGTACGTGGTGACGCCATTGCCGGTATCCTGATCATTATTATCAATATCGTTGGCGGGTTGATTGTGGGCATGGTGCAGCATGACCTGAGTTTTGGTGATTCAGTTAAAAACTATACCTTGCTGGCAATTGGCGACGGCCTGGTGGCCCAGATTCCATCCCTGGTGATTTCTATCGCTGCCGGTGTGGTGGTCTCCCGTGTTGCCAACAATGAAGATATCGGCGGCCAGTTGATTACCCAGTTGTTTGAGAATCCACGCGTCTTGACCATCACTGCGGGCATCATCGGCGGTATCGGCCTGATTCCAGGCATGCCTCACCTGGCGTTCCTTGCCTTAGGTGGCTTACTCGGTGGCATGGCCTATTCTGTCAAGCAAAAACAGGAAAAAGCCAAACAAGAGGCTATTCTGGAGCCCAAAGCAGAAGACAAGCTGGCCCCAGCCAGTGAAGCCGAAGAAGCGACCTGGAACGATGTGTTGCCTGTAGACACGATTGGACTCGAAGTTGGTTATCGTCTGATTCCACTGGTTGATAAAGGCCAGGGTGGCGAGCTGCTCAAACGGATTAAAGGTATCCGCAAGAAATTCGCACAGGAAATCGGCTTTTTGGCACCGACAGTGCATATTCGCGACAACCTGACACTCAAGCCGAATGCATACCGCATCACGATGAAGGGCGTGGAAATGGCCACGGGCGAATCCAACTTCAGCCAGATGCTGGCGATTGATCCAGGCGCCGTGACCGGCGAGCTGGACGGTGCCAAAACCACAGACCCGGCTTTTGGCCTGCCAGCAGTATGGATTGAGCCTGACCGCAAAGAATATGCGCAAAGCCTGGGCTATACGGTGGTAGATGCTGGCACTGTGATTGCCACCCACCTGAACCATATCATTTCACTGAATGCCGGTGAACTGCTGGGTCGCCAGGAAGTGCAACAGCTGTTAGATCATTTAGGCAAGGATTCCAGCAAACTAATTGAGGAAATCGTCCCCAAAATGATCACCCTCTCCAGCTTGCAGAAAGTATTGCAAAACCTACTCAACGAGGGGGTGCATATTCGAGATATGCGCTCCATCCTGGAAACGATTGCTGACCATGCACAATATACGCAGGATGCCAACGACCTGACTGCCATGGTGCGTATCAAGCTCGGCCGCGCCATTGTGCAAGACCTGTTCCCATACAGCAATGAAATTACCGCCATGACGTTGGATGGACAGCTTGAGAAAATGTTGCTGCAAGCCCTGCAGAACAATCAGTCCAGCCAAAGTGTGATTGAACCTGGCATTGCCGAGAGACTGTCACAACAGACAGAAGTGGCAGCCAGACAACAAGAGCAAATGGGCCTGACGCCGGTATTACTGGTGGCTGCCCCGCTACGCCAGGCTTTATCCAGATTTTTAAGAAGAACTGTCCCGCATCTCAGAGTGTTGTCACATGACGAGCTGCCAGACAACAAATCCATTCGTGTCACCAGTTTAATCGGAGCGCAATAATTATGAATATCAGAAGATTTTTTGGCAAAAATGCACGTGAAGCCTTGGCGCAAGTCAAGCAAGCATTAGGTGATGATGCCATTATTGTCGCGAACCGCAGTGTAAACGGTGGTACCGAAATCATGGCCATGCTGGAAACCGATATTGCGACTACGTCTGGCCAGTCCGCAGTAGCAACATCGATGGATAACAGTCGTAGTCTGCTCGACTTTGTGACTGCCAAGGATCAGCCTCGCCAGGCAGCGCCTCAAGCAACTGCTGCGCCTGCCATGCCCGCGAATGCCCAAGCAGCTGAAGAAACAGCGGTACAAGAATCAGCCATTATGGATATGCTGAAACAGCACAATGAACAGCAGGAACAGGCTTACCAGGTAGCCACACAAACACTGGAAGAAAAAATGATGGGCATGATGCAGGAAATGCGCCAGATGCGCAGCCATTTTGAAACCCAGATGAGTGCCATGACCTGGCAACACCATTTGCAACACAGCCCGGCCAAATCCAAGGTGCTGAGCACCCTGCTCTCTGCCAGTTTCAGTGCTGCACTGTCGCGCCAGATTGCCGAAAAAATGCCTAACCATATTGATGTGAACAAGGCTCCAATGTGGGCGAAAGAAGTGATCACCCGCAACCTGCATACGCTGGACGATGAAGACGCACTGCTGGACCGTGGCGGCATTTACGCCCTGGTGGGCCCAACCGGTGTGGGTAAAACAACCACCACCGCCAAACTGGCCGCCCGTTATGTGATGAAACATGGTACGCAAAACCTGGGGCTGATCACGACAGACAGCTACCGGATTGGTGGTTACGAGCAACTGCGTATCTACGGCAAGATCCTGGGTGTCATGGTGCATGCCGTCAAAGACGAAGAGGACCTGAAAATTGCCCTGAATGAATTGAAAAACAAACACATGATCCTGGTAGACACTGTGGGCGTCAGTCAGCGTGACCAGGCAGTGACTGAGCAGCTCTCGATGTTGAGCCGCGCCGACTCGCCGATCCAGAAACTGTTGTGTCTGAATGCAACCTCCACAGGCGACACCTTGACTGATGTGATGCGTAGCTACAAAAAACATGACATTGCTGGCTGTATTGTCACCAAACTGGATGAAGCCGCTGCCATCGGCAATGTGCTGGACGTGCTGATTCGCGAACGGATGCGCCTGTTCTATACCACCAGCGGCCAGCGCGTGCCTGAGGATATCGAAGTGGCAGACAAACAGGCACTGGTAGAACGCGTGCTGACACCACATCAGGCCAGCCTGCCTTATCAATACCTGGATGAAGAGTTACCCCTGGTGATATCCAGCATGATGCAAACGGCCGCACAGGAGCACTAGCATGTTTAATTACCGTGACCAAGCAGATGGTTTGCGCCGGATCATGGCCAAGTCCTCTGCCCGTATCATTAGTGTGATTGGTGCCAATGGTCAGCCTGCGACTTCATGGATCCGCAACCTGGCCATGAGCATGCTGATGCCAGAACAGCGTTTGCTGTTGATTCATGCCCATCGCCTGCCTGCAACGCCCTACTCTTTACAGGCCATTGCAGCCAATAACAGCGCTATCAAACGTGGAATTATTAAACATCCGCAAGGATATGATCTGAGCTGTTTGGCTGAAAATGACCTGTTAACCTCGCCTTTATCACAAGATTTAAAAACACAACTAGACGGTATAGTGAGACAACTTGCATATGACTACGATACCGTCATGATTGAGACACAGCTGGATACACAAGCGTATGACCTGACATTGCCAGTCAGCGCCGAGCATGAACTGGTGATTCAAATGGACAGAAGCGATACCGCCATCAAAGCGGCTTATGTGACCATTAAACATATCAGCCAGCAGCATGGTGACGTCCCGTTGAGCGTCGTCGTCACTGGTGCGAGTCATGATCAAGGCCAACAATACTTTATGCGTTTGAATCAGGTTTGCAAACAGTTCCTGGGCGTGACGCTTGAGTTTCTTGGTGCGATACCGACCGATGAAACCAGACCAGCGTCAACAAGGTCAGGCCGCAGGGCTGACATTGTCTTACCTAATACTCACAAACCAGGCCAGACAGCATTGGCTTTTAAATCAGTGGCACATCGTCTCGAAAAGCAACGTAACACCATGCCTTCACTGGCAGTTGCCTGACGTAGAAGAGGAAAAACATGTATACCGCTAAAGGCACAACTCACAATACCGACCAGATGCTCAAACAGCATAGCGGCCTGGTCAAAAAAATGGCTTACCAGCTAAAAGCCAAACTGCCCTCCTGTGTTGAGCTCGATGACTTGGTTCAAGCTGGCATGATAGGCCTGATGGATGCCATCCAGCGTTACGAAGATACGCATGGTGCACAGTTTGAAACCTATGCTTCACAGCGCGTGCGCGGTGCCATGCTCGATGAATTGCGCGGTGCCGACTGGTTGCCACGCGGCATCCGTAAAAGCATGCGTGATATCGAAGTGGCCGTACAGCAACTGGAACAAAAGCTGGGTCGGCCACCGACTGAATCAGAAATTGCCAAGCACATGAACTTCAGCCTCGAAGACTACTATGATGTGCTGAGCGATTGCCAGGGTCACCAGCTGATTTATTATGAAGATTTTCAGGATGACGACGGCGGCGAACATTTTCTGGACCGTTACGTCGATGACGATAGCAGCGATCCGGTGAAAGCGCTTTTGGAAAGCGACTTCCGCGAAGCCTTGATTGACTCGATTGAGCATTTGCCAGACCGCGAAAAAATGCTGATGGGCCTGTATTACGAACAGGAACTGAACCTGAAGGAAATCGGCGCAATCATGAATGTGTCCGAATCCCGCGTATGCCAGCTACATAGCCAGGCGGTCGCACGCTTGCGTGCCTCCATGCGCGACAGGGCCTGGACCGGAGTTGCCTGATGGATTGGGGTAGCCTGGCCGGCCTCCTGATTGCCCTTTCCGGTTTGGTACTGGGCCAGGTGATTGATGGTGGCCACCTTAACTCATTGATGCAGCCGGCAGCGTTTGCGGTGGTGATGTTGGGCACTGCAGGTGCCGTATTACTGCAAACCGAGCTCAAGTTATTTATCAAAGGCCTGCGCATGCTACGCCTGGTCTTTGTGCATCCGCAGGATGACCGGAAAAAGCTCGCTATCAAAATCAACCAATGGAGCCAGCAAGCCCGAAAGGAGAGCGTGCTGTCACTGGAAAATTATATCAAGCGAGAGCAAGATCCATTTGTACGCAAGGGATTACAGCTCCTGGTCGATGGCACCCCTGCTGACCGTATCCGTGAAGTCTGCGCCATTGATATGTATTACTATGAGATGCAAGAGCGTGAAGCCGCAAAGATCTGGTCTGCGGCCGGTGGTTATGCCCCTACTGTCGGCATCCTGGGGGCGGTATTGGGACTGATCCATGTCATGGAAAACCTTTCTGATCCGGCGAAAATCGGGAGCGGCATTGCCGTTGCATTCGTAGCTACCATTTACGGGGTTGCCTTGGCAAACCTCGTTTTCCTGCCCATTTCAAACAAACTCAAAGGCCATATTCAGCATGAAATGTCGCGCCGCGAAATGTTGCTGAACGCTTGGGTCTCCATCGCCCGTGGCGATAACCCAAAACTGGTCAGTGAGCGTCTTGAATCATACCTGCATCTGCGGGGATCCTAATGTACAGACGCAAGCAATGGGACGATGAGGAAGAAAGCCACGAACGCTGGCTGATCTCCTATGCCGATTTTATTACCCTGCTGTTTGCTTTTTTTGTGGTGATGTATGCCACCTCAACCATCAACCTGAATAAATACCGTGCGCTTTCTGACGCGGTGGTGACGGCTTTTCAAGGCAAGCCAGGGCAGGTCACCACATTGGATGCACAAACACAAACCAGCTTGCAGAATCAGAGCTCTGTGCTTAAACCGCTGCCTTTAAGTTATTTGTACCAGGAAAAAAAGCAGCGCGACCAGGAAAAGGTTCATGCGATTGGCCAGCAACTAGCAAACACGCTCACCCCTTGGATTGAGCAGAAGCTGATTGCGGTGTATCAGTCCGATCTTGGCATAGAGGTGGATATACAAAGCAGCCTGCTGTTTAATAGTCTCCAGGCCACCTATACACCCCAGGCGCTAGCGGTATTGAATGCTGCCGCTGGCCAATTAAAAAACGAGTATCGCACCATACAGGTAGAAGGTCACTGCGACAGGCATTTGTTTAATGGTCAGGTAGATGCAGAAACCAAGCGTTGGGAACTGAGCGCAGCGCAAGCTGCGCATGTGACCGCTAGCCTTGCGGGGCAAGGCATTGCCAGCAAATGGTTATCCGCAATTGGCATGGCAGAAACCAAGCCGGTTTCAAGCAGTGACAACGAGTTTGCCCAGGCGCTGAACAGCCGCATTACCCTACGGATTTTAACGGCAGAAAGTAGCACACAGCAGAGCAGCAATATCGCAAACAGGCAAGAGATACAGCCAGCGATAGTGCCTTCCCCGACCTTGCCTGAAACTGAGCCACAAATTTTGCCAGCGCAAGCTACGCCTTAAGTCAGTCTCTCTCCCAGCCATTCGTTAAAGGCTTCTATCGGCATCGGTTTGCCAAATAAAAAGCCTTGATAACGACGACAACCGTTATTCGATAACAACTCCAACTGTGCTTGCGTCTCAACACCTTCGGCAATCACATTGAGGTACATGCTTTGTGCCATCGCAATAATTGTACGCACAATGGTGCGGTCGTGACTGTCAGTGACGAGGTCATGCACAAACGAACGGTCGATTTTAAGCTGGTACAGCGGTAGCTTCTTCAAATATTGTAGCGAAGAATATCCCGTCCCAAAATCGTCTAATGAAAATTGTATGCCCAGCTGGCTAAGTTCTTCCATAATCAACACGGCATCGTCTACGTTCTCCAGCAACAGGCTTTCTGTTAACTCCAGACGTAATGCATTCGGATTAATCTGGTGGCGCTGGATACAGGCTTTGACCATGTCTACGAAGTCGGCCTGACGGAACTGGCGTGCACTGATATTCACAGATAAGCTGAGTTCCCGGGTATTTAGAGATTGCTGCCAACATGCAATCTGCGCACAAGCCTGGTCAAGTACCCAGTAACCCATTTCCACAATGAGGCCACTGTTTTCGGCAACCGAAATAAACGCCAATGGGGAAATCACACCGCGTTGGGGATGGTGCCACCTGAGCAATACTTCTGCCCCAAACGGCCGCCCGGTATGGTCTACCTGTACTTGGTAATACAGGCGTAGTTGTTGCTGGGCAATCGCTTCACGCAAGTCAGCCTCAAGCATGACCTGGGTTGCAATTTCGGTTTGCATGCCAGGCTCATATAGACAGGCTTGATTACGCCCGGCTTGCTTGGCTTTATGCATGGCGATATCGGCCGCTTTCACATAGTCTGTCTCGCCAGGGCCAGTTTCATTAAAACTACATAAACCCATACTCGCCGTGATCGACAGTTTCTGTGCCCCTATCTTGAACGGGCGCTGAAACACTTTTTGCAACTGGCGCTGCATGTGCCACATTTGCTCTGCAGCTTCGTCAGCATCTGATGCAAGACCAGACAACAGCACGACGAACTCGTCTCCGCCCATGCAGGCGATGAAGTGGGGTTCAGCTGCCTTCTGTAAGCGCTCTGCAACTTGATGCAATAGCTGGTTTCCTGTGGTGTGACCATGCGCTTCATTCACCCATTTAAAGTGATCGAGGTCGATATAAATCATTCCCCATTGGCCATGGGTTGCCTCTTTGCGTAATTGATGCAGGTGTTCATAAACCTTTCTACGATTAGGTAAACCCGTGACAGGTTCATAGTAAGCCAGGCTCTGGATAGACTCTTGAGATAAATGGCGGTCAACGACAATACTCACGAGTTTTGCCGCCTGCTCTATCATGGACAGCTCAAACGCGCTTGGTGTTTGGGGTTGCCGATAATACATGGCAAACGCGCCCAGCACCTCTCCTTCAGCGCTTAAAATAGGTTCAGACCAGCCCGCCTGTATGCCAGACGCCATGGCAGCTTCACGGTGATTGAGCCAGTAAGGGTGCGTCATTACATTTTCTACAACGACGCGCTGTTTTGTCGCAATCGATGTCGCAAGGGAACCATTCCCCGTATCCAGTTGCAGCTGGCGCAATGTTTGCAACATCGCCTGTGGCAACGAAGATGCAATCACTGTTTGCACCAGTTTTCCCAGGTTCCTCGTTAGCACAATCGCGCAATACACTTCTGTGTGTATGCTCTCAATATCATGCACGATTCTCTCTAAAATCCTGAGCGCATCCTGCTCTTTTAAAATCAGTTCCAGCAGAGAAAATTTAATGCGTTCATAAGCAATCGCACGTAATCTTTCCTGCTGGAAATCAGTCGCAGACTGAGTCTCGTGTATGGTTTCGCGGATCAATAGCAAGCAGCGCGACTCGCCAGTCGCTGATTTAAAATAATGCGCACAGCATTCCAGCCACCGATTCTCATGATCATGACATGCCACGTGCAACGTACGATGCCTGATGTCTGGTGCGGGCGGCGACAAAATCGCCCTGACCGGGTCATGTGCCACCAAAGGCAGACATGTCCTAAGGTCACCTTCCAATGCAGGTGAATGACTAGCCAGCACTGAGAGGCAATGGCCATGGTCGTCTGTGACTACTGCGATATAAAAACCGGAAGAATCAACTTGTGAGCGCCATTTTTCAAATGAATGGTTCAAGTCATGATCTGCCAAAACGACTTCATTTGGCACGAGATTTACTGTAGACATCGCATACTTTCACAACCGCAGTGCAAAATCCAACTGCCGACACATAGGCACCCCTCTGCCTGTCGGTTGTTAAGATGCTACACCCCCGAAGAATTTTAGTTTGAAGCCCATCCTGAGGAGAGCTCCTTTTGTATATTTATTGTATATTTATTGTATATTTATTGTATATTTACAGTAATGTCTCCAAAAAGCCGTGTGCTGTCAAGGAGAATGGCTGCCCACCCAATCACCTTTTCAATGCAGTATGCGCATGATCCAAAAAGTGCTATTCGCCAAGTCAAGGGATGAAAACACTGCTCCAGAATCATGACATCAGTTTGATTTCACTAGGTACTTTCTGATTGCAGGTCGCCATCTCGCAAGCATCAATACGGCAAAAACGATGCTGTATATCACTGGCTCAGTGACATCCTTTTTCACCAGCCACCAATAATGCAGCAGCACCAGGATACCGATGACATAAACCAGCGTGTGCAGGCTTTTCCAGCGTTGCCTAAGCATCCTGATGGCTTTTTGATTGGAAGTCGCTGCCAGCGGCAAGGTCAGGACAAATGCAGCGGCCCCAACGAGCACATAAGGATGCTTGGTGATGTCTTTCGCAATCTCTGGCCAGTCAAACTGGTAATCCAGCCACACATAGCTGGTCAGATGCAGGCAAGCATAGGCAAACATCCACAAGCCCAGCAAACGACGTACTGCAATCAGCCAAGGCTGTCCGGTGAGATGCCGCAAAGGAGTGATGATCAGAGAAAGTAATAAAAACACCAATGCCCATGTGCCCGTAGAACGTTCGATAAACTCGATGGGATTGGCGCCAAGACTTTCTGTCACCCCCAGAATGACCAACCGCAAAATAGGCAAGCTGGCACCAAACCAAATCATGGTTTTAAGCAGGCATATCAAGACTGTTGGTTTTTTTAAGGACAGCCTGTGAAGTGTTAACATGAAAGGACCTCTAAAAATACTTTTTCAAGTCCATGCCCGCATATAACTGGCCCACTTCATCATAGCCATTGAACATCCTGGTTTTGATGCGACCCGCAAACAACCCGGCACCGATGCGCTTTTCAGAGGACTGTGTCCAGCGCGGATGATCCACCGACGGATTGACATTGGCATAAAAACCATACTCGCGTGGGCTGGCCTTCATCCAGGTGGTATTGGGCATGTGTTCAACAAACCGAATCGTACTGATAGCCTTGGCTCCTTTAAACCCGTATTTCCAGGGCACCACAAGACGTACCGGCGCACCGTTCTGATTGGGCAGGACTTTGCCATACAAACCCACCGCGAGGATGGTCAATGGCTGCATGGCTTCGTCTATGCGCAGCCCCTCAATATAGGGCCAATCCAGCACAGGAATACGGGCACCGGGCATATGCCGTGGATCGTTATAGGAAACAAATTCGATATATTTGGCATTGCCCGTCGGCTGCGCCCAGTCAATCAAGGCTTTAAGCGGCAACCCCAGCCATGGAATGACCATAGACCAGCCCTCCACACAGCGCATGCGGTAAATGCGCTCTTCTAACGGCGCAAGCTTCATGAGCTGTTCAAGGCTGATCGTTTTGGCCTGCTTCACCGCGCCTTCGATCTTGATTGCCCAAGGGCTGGGTTTAAACAAGGTGGACTCACGTGCCGGGTCTTCCTTGCCTGTGCCAAATTCATAATAATTGTTGTAGCCGGTCACATCCTCAAAGCTGGTCAGCTTCTCTTCCTTGCCATAATTGGTTTTCTGGAAATCGAGGGTTGGGGCAGCTTGCAGGTGGGTGGGAAATAACACACTCGTCGCAGCAACGCCTGCTACTTTCAGCAATTGACGACGTTGTTCAAACATTTCTTGTGGCGTGATTTCCGAGGGCAAAATCACGCTGGGATTACGGCGATTGTTATCCAGTAGCATAAAGGTTCCTGTGTGTCATTGATGATGCATGTTTGTCGCATATGACACGGAAACCTTACAGCAGATTCCCCAAGGGGTCACTGTGTTTAACATCAAGACACCTCTAAAAATTCAAATTCCGTTGGGATACTGCGTTGCTCATATAGGGTTAAGCAGGCCATTCGTACAGCAAATGCTCGCAAATTTTTTATTCGCGCCTTGTCTGGCTTAGCAATTTGAATTTTAGAGGCGCCCATCAAAAGAAAAAGGGCTCATCATGAGCCCAATCAATTAACCACCAATAATCATATTGAAGCCGGGGTCTGTTAAGGTTATTTCAATTGTCGATGTTGACTATGCTATCAGTACTATCAATGTTTTGATGGCAGTTTGAAGGTTAAAATCCGGTCGCCCTGTTTAAAACCAAAGAGGGAGTTACCTCCACTCACCACCGCAATATACTGCTCACCATTGACTTGGTAGGTAATCGGCGGCGCATTCACGCCGTATTCAGATTGATATTGCCATACCCGTTGCCCGGTCTGGCTGTCATAGGCAGAAAACCTGCCATCCCCTTCCCCGCAAAACAAGAGACCGCCTGCAGTCGCCAGTACACCACCAACCAATGGCTGGCTGGTTTTTTGTTGCCAGGCAATCTGCCCAGAACGCAGGTCAATCGCGCTTAACACCCCCCAGCGTTCATCGGTAGTGGGTTCGCTGGCGGCATAACGTATCGGTTTTTCGCCTGCCTTCACTTCAGTTTCGTGCACGGTGTATTTGATCGGGCTGTGCATGGCGGCCACATAAACGGTTTGCTGGCGCTCATTCAAGCTAACCGGTGACCAGTTGGCACCGCCAAGAATCCCCGGATATATGACGGTTCCCTCCGCACTCGGCTTTTTAAACAAATTATGCTGTGGGACAAAAGCGGCCGATTTAGCCAGGAACCGACCTGTGGCTCTATCGTAAATATAGAACCAGCCTGTTTTACTTGCCTGGCCAACGGCTGGGATGCTTTTGCCTTGGCCATGATAATTAAACAGTACTGGCGGACTGGCCAGATCATAGCCCCATAAGTCATGTGGCACTTGCTGGTAATGCCATTTGTATTGACCTGTCTCTGTATCCAGGGCGACTAATGACACGGTATAAAGATTGTCCCCAGGCCTGGAGACATCATTCATTTGCGGCGAAGGGTTGCCAGTACCAAAATACAGTGTATGGGTGGCAGTATCAATCGCCGGGGTACTCCAGGCAGAACCGCCGCCAAAACGGGCCGCATCCGGGTATTCATTCAAGGCAGCCTTTTCTGATGAAATATCCCGATCGAATTGACTACCATCGGCTGTTTGCCTTGTAAACTGTCCTTCCCAACCCTGTTGCGGAATGGTATCAAACTGCCAAATCTGGTGACCATCGTTGATATCAAACGCCGCCAGGAACCCGGGGCGGCCATAACGGCCAGTGACACCAATCACGGCACCAAGAGGAGCGTCACTGCGTGGATTATCAATATGCAGGCCATAGCCGACACCGGTGATGCCGATGATCACCTTATTTCGATAAACCACAGGCGCCATGGCAATGCCTACGCCTGTGCCGCCCGTCACTTTGCGGGTTTTGTTTGGATCGCTGCCGTTCAATGCATCCTGGTGCTCAGTATTGACCTGACTTCCGGCAACATCAATATCCCATAGTTTTTTACCGCTTGCAGCATCCAAAGCGATCAGTCTGGCATCGACAGTCCCTATAAAGACCTTACCTGCTGCGACGGCAACACCCCTATTGGCTGGCCCGCAACACATGTTCCACTCAGGCTTGCGTGTATGCGTGTATTTCCATAATTGCTTGCCAGTAGCGGCATCTAATGCCATTACATGGTTAAAAGGCAAGCTGATATACATGATGCCATTCACCACAATAGGTGTGGCTTGAAAGGTAGCTTTTATCCCGGTTTCCACCGACCATGCCGCTTGTAATTGCGCCACGTTGTGTTGATTGATTTGTGTCAGGCTGGAAAAACGTTGTGACTCCAGATTCAAACCATAACTTGGCCAGTCAATGTTGCTATCACTAGTGGCAACCGGTTTAACTGTATGCGTGCAAGCGAATAGCAGACAGGAGATGCCTGCAACTACACCAGATAACAGGAGGTTTTTCAGGACTGTTTTCATATCATGCAACCCATGGACTATACAGGTTAGTATACACGTTATGATGATCCTGTTGAAACGCTCACCTGCCTCTTTTGAAAATTTTTTTTAATTGGTGAAACTAAATCTGGTCGGAAACAGCCATAGACAAGAATTGTTAACTTGTACAACAATCATAATCATGACAATTACATCGACAAAAACATCAATTGCATTACAACTGGCTGAAAAAGGATTACTGTCTGATGCAGTGATCCGCATGGGAATACGCAGACTTTGCCAATCCAGGTTACGCGAAATTGCCGAACAGGATTGCGAACGAACACAAGCTAACCTGATTGCATTTATAGAGCAGATGCAGCTTGCCGAGATTGCACCATTACCAGAAAAAGCGAATGCCCAGCACTACGAAATCCCGGCAGCCTTTTATCAATACTGCCTGGGTATCAACCGCAAATACAGCAGTTGCTTCTGGTTGCCTGACACACAAACGCTGGATGAAGCAGAGGAGCTGGCCCTGGCACAAACCTGTGCGCATGCGCGCCTGGGTGGCCCCCTGCAAATTCTTGAACTAGGGTGTGGTTGGGGTTCACTGACCCTGTGGATGGCCAGCCATTATCCCGATGCCCAGATTACCGCCGTGTCAAATTCGGCTTCGCAACGCGAATATATCCTGCAACAAGCAAAAACCCGGGGGTTGTCCAATATTCATATCATCACCGCTGATATGAATGTCTTTGACATTGATCAGACGTTTGACCGGATTGTTTCAGTAGAGATGTTTGAACATATGCGCAATTACGCTCTGTTATATGCCAAGGTGGCGCGCTGGCTCAAGCCAGGTGGCCTCTTTTTCAAGCATATTTTTGTACACAGGAGCACCGCCTACACTTTTGATGTCAAAGCAGAGGATGACTGGATGAGCCAGTATTTTTTCAGTGGTGGCATGATGCCCAGTGATCAATTGCCTCTTTACTTTCAAGACGATCTCAAAATCATTGATACCTGGCGCTGGAACGGCACCCACTATCAAAAAACAGCCAATGCCTGGCTGACTAACATGGATAGTCACCATGCCGAACTGACCCCGGTTTTACAGTCAATTTATGGGCAAGCGGATGCAGAACGCTGGCGTCAGCGCTGGCGTATATTTTTCATGGCATGTGCCGAGTTGTTTGGTTACAACCAGGGACAAACCTGGTGGGTCAGCCATTATCTGTTTTCAAAAAGATAAGCTGAAAGACTGAATATGCCTTCCTCCAAGCTGATCATCTTTAATTTTGTTTCATTTCAACTGTTGTGGTGGGCATGCGTGCTCTCTGCCGGGACTGGCAAAGAAGACACCCTGCTTTGCCTGATTGGTTTACTCACCTTGTTGCATTTACACTGGGTGGAAGGCTGGGAGCAATCCCTCCCTTTGATACTCACTGCGCTCACCGGCTGCATATTCGATCAAGTGGTATACAGCATGGGCTGGGTCAGCTTTGATAATCAGTCCGAGGCGATCAGTTATATCCCCAGCTGGATGATTGGTTTATGGCTGGCGTTTGCGTGTACACTGAATGTCAGTATGCGCTGGTTACAGCATCAATTAACGCTTGCCGCGCTACTGGGCGCCATTTTCGGCCCATTAGCCTACGTAGGTGCTGAAAAATTAGGTGCTGTTACTTTGCCTGGTCCAACATCAGACTTGGCCTGGATTGCACTGGAATGGGGCCTGGTATTGCCATTGCTGCTCTGGATCCGTGCCACGTTCAACGTGGCCCTGCAAGTGAGGCCAGTATGATTTACGGCTATGCTTTGATTGCCATTGTTGCGTTTGCCCTGACAGGCTGGCTGTTGAGTTTTGCGACGCATAAATACAGCCACGTCGATAGCATGTGGAGCCTGTTCATGCTCATGACGGCTTGTGTCAGCGCCATATTCATGCTGGATTTATCCCTGCGCGCCTGGCTGGTGCTGGTCGCCGTGAGTCTATGGGCATTGAGGCTTAGCATTTTTCTCACCTGGCGTAACTGGGGCAAAGAAGATCATCGGTACGACACCATCCGCAAAAATAACGAACCCCACTTCTGGTTAAAAAGCCTGTACATCATCTTTGGATTTCAGGCCCTCCTGGCCTGGGCCATTTCCTATCCTCTGTATGTCTCTATCACCAGCCAGTCATCCTTGCAGTGGCTGGATGCTGCGGCAATAGTGTTATTCCTCACAGGTTTTTATTGGGAGACCGTTGCCGACTGGCAATTAATGCAGTTTCGCCACAAAAATATGGGCGCAGATGGCGTGCTGCAAACCGGACTCTGGCGCTACAGCCGCCACCCCAATTATTTTGGTGAGTGCCTGATTTGGTGGGGGTTTGCCTTGTTTGGGGCCGCAACTGGCAATCCCTGGGTCTGGCTTTCGCCTGTGATCATGACCTTTTTACTGCTCAAAGTCAGCGGAGTCAGCCTGATGGAGCAGACCATCCATAGCCGTCGCCCAGGCTATGCCGAGTATGCCAAACGTACCAACGCATTTATTCCAGGGACTCCAAAATGAAGGCGCGTATGATCCCTGTGATCAGATACTTTGCAACCATAGTTGCCGTGCTTAATTTTATTTCTGTCGCCGAGGCTAAAGAATGGTCTTTTGATGTTTGGCTTGATAAACAAAAGATTGGTACGCACAGTTTCACATTGAATCAAAACCAGTTACAAAGCCGGGCAAACTTTAAGGTCAAGGTGCTTTTTATTAACGCCTACCGTTACCAGCACCAGGCCGATGAAACGTGGCAAGGTACTTGTTTAAGTGAATTACGTGCCCATACCGAAGAAAATAAAGAGATCACTGATGTCACAGGCGTACAGCAAGGCAACCAATTTTTGGTTGATAAAAATGGGAAAAAGCAAGCCTTGCCTGCGTGCGTGATGACGTTTGCTTACTGGAATCCGGATATCTTGAAGCAACAACGCCTGCTTAATCCGCAAAATGGCGAATATCTGGATGTCAGTGTTATGGATGAAGGCAAGCAAGTCACGATGGTGAAAGGGCAACCAGTGAATGTGCACCAATACCGATTAACAGGGCGCTATCAGGGCAAGGATAAATTGAAAATCACGCTGTGGTATGACGACCAGCAGGAATGGGTCGCTCTGGAATCCGTCACGCCAGAGGGCTATAAGATTATTTATAAACTTATTTAATCAATATGTTAAACAATTTTATTAAAGTGATTTGCATCATGAGTTTTTTAGGATTATCTGCTTGCCAATCTATGCCTCCCATCAAAACGGTGGCAGAAGTCGATCTCGACCGGTTTATGGGTGACTGGTTTGTGATTGCGGCAATCCCGACAATCATAGAAAACGACCCTTACAACCCGGTTGAGCGTTATGAAAAGAATCCTGACGGCTCCATTGCCACCACATTCAGCTTTAATCAAAGCAGCTTTAACGGCAAATTAAAAACCTACCACCCCACCGGGTTTGTGGTCCCAGGGACTGGTAATGCGGAATGGCAAATGCAATTTATCTGGCCATTCAAGTCCGAATACCTGATTGCTTATTTGAGCCAAGACTATCAGAACACCATTATCGCCAGAAATAAGCGAGATTATGTCTGGCTGATGTCACGCCAGCCTCATTTAAACCGCGAGACTTACAACGATTTGGTGTCCAAAATCCAGTCTATGGGTTACGACACCAGCAAGTTGCGGGCGTTTCCCCAGCAGCTACCAACAAAAAAATAAACGAATAAAAAACAAGTAACAAATGACTTATCCCAGGAGAGGGGATTCCATGTCGCAGAGAATATACAGCTGTTTATGGCGGTTGATTGGCTGGCTCGATAATCACCGCTACCAAGCGCCAGCCTATGCGAATGACAACAGCATAGACTGGTGGCGGGTTTTGCCGTTTGTCGCCATGCATGTTGCCTTGATTGCATTATATTGGGTGGGCTGGAGCCCATTCGCGGTATTTTTCGCCATTGTGATGTATCTCATACGCATGTTTGCCGTGACCGGTTTTTACCATCGTTATTTTGCCCATAAGACATTCCAGACTTCACGTGCAGGACAGTTCATATTTGCATTGATTGGTGCCACTGCGGTACAGCGTGGGCCCCTATGGTGGGCCGCACACCATCGCAATCATCATGTGCATGCTGACCAACCGCAAGACGTACATTCTCCGCATCAGCATGGTTTGTTATGGAGTCATTTAGGCTGGTTCCTGAGCCATGCCAATTTTAAAACCCAACTGGAACGGGTCAGGGAGCTGACCCGTTATCGTGAATTATGCTGGCTAGACCGATTTGATAGCCTGGTTCCCATCGCGCTGGCCGTGTCGATTTATGCATTGGGTGATCTGCTAGCGCATTACGCGCCACAATTGCACACCAATGGCTGGCAATTGCTGGTTTGGGGATTTGTCGTATCTACGATTGCCCTTTATCACGCCACGTTTAGTGTCAACTCCCTGGCGCATGTCTGGGGAAAACGTCGTTACGCCACACGTGACCATAGCCGCAATAACTGGTTGATAGCGATCATTACGCTAGGGGAAGGCTGGCACAATAACCACCACCACTTTCCGGGATCGGCAAAACAGGGGTTTTACTGGTGGGAAATCGATTTGACCTATTACGGCTTGAAGTTACTGGCAAGCATGGGGCTGATCTGGAACCTGAAGCAGGTACCGTTGGATGCACGTGAACAACACGGCGAGATGAGGGGGTAACCATGAAAATTGCCATTATTGGCGGCGGGATCGCCGGCAATACCCTTGCCTATTATCTGCATCAAACGCATCAAATTACCCTGTTTGAAGCCAATGATTACCTTGGTGGGCACACCCACACTCACCAGGTTGAGGTAGCAGGCCAAACACACGCCGTGGATACCGGCTTTATTGTGTTTAATGATAAAACCTATCCTCAGTTCGAGCGCATCCTGCGCGAAACTGGCGTCAGCTGGCGTGATAGCACCATGAGTTTCAGCGTACGTAATGAGATGACCGGGCTGGAATATAACGGCACCTCCCTGAACAGCCTGTTTGCACAAAGGCGCAACCTGTTATCGCCTGCATTTTATCGCATGGTGCGCGATATCTTGCGTTTTAACAAAGAATCCCTGGCCCTGCTCTCTCCCGGCAATGAAATCTCGCTGGGCGACTACCTTAAAGCGAATGGATATTCACAGCAATTTATCCGTGATTATATTGTGCCGATGGGGGCTGCCATCTGGTCAACGGATGCGGAACAGATGTTGCAATTTCCTGCCCGTTTTTTTGTGCGTTTTTTTCATCATCATGGCATGCTTACCATTGATGACCGCCCGCAATGGCGCACGATTGTTGGGGGTTCGGCCGCCTATCTGGAAAAAGTGACGGCCGGCTATCGTGAACACATTCAACTGAATACATCGGTCATGTCCATCAAGCGACTACGTGATGCGGTCACTGTCCACACTTCGGATGGCAGGTCAGAGCAGTTTGATTATGTGTTTTTTGCCTGCCATAGTGATGAGGCGTTAAAAATCCTTGGTGATGAAGCCACTGAAGAAGAAAAGCAGATATTGGGCGCCATCCCTTACCAGGATAATACGGTGTACCTGCACACTGATGCCAGCCTCATGCCCAAACGAAAACTGGCCTGGGCGGCCTGGAACTATCATGTGACCGACAAGCCTGGCGGTAAAGTGCAAGTTACCTACAATATGAACATCCTGCAAGGCATACAATCTGCAGAGCCCTTATTGGTGACGCTTAATTACATTGATGCCATCGATCCGGCAAAAGTCATCAAAAAACTGCATTATCGACATCCACTGTATACGCTAGATGGAGCACATGCGCAGACCAGGCATGGAGAGATCAGTGGACATCACCACACGGGTTATGCCGGTGCTTATTGGCGCAACGGTTTTCATGAGGATGGTGTGGTGAGTGCAATCACTGCAATAGAGCACTTTCAAAAGGCCATGGTATGACAGTCAATGAAGCGCCAGCACAGTTACAACAATCTCCATGTCAGGGTGCCCAATTACACAGTGCGATTTATACTGGCTGGGTGAGTCATCAGCGTTTGCAACCCAAGTTGCATGGCTTTAAGTATCAGCTATTTATGCTATACCTGGACTTGGATGAGCTACCATCTTTGTTTAAAAACAATGGATTGTGGTCATATCTTAAAGTTAATCTTGCATACTTCCGGCGACAGGACTATTTAGGCCCCGCTGAAAAACCACTGGATATTTGCGTACGTGACCTGGTGGAGCAACAAACAGGCAAGCGCCCTCTGGGACGTATCGGCTTGCTGACCCATTGCCGCTACTGGGGTGTTTGCTTTAACCCGGTGAGCTTTTATTACTGCCATGATCTGGATGGCAATCTGCAGGCGATAGTCAGTCATATCACCAATACGCCGTGGAAAGAGCAGTTTGCTTATGTCCATGACGTCAAGCAAGACCACGCTTTGCTGTTCAAATTGCAAAAAGACTTTCATGTGTCGCCGTTTATGCCCATGGATATCCAGTATCAATGGCAGTTTTCGGCCCCCGGTGAGACTTTAAATGTGCATATGCAAAACTGGCAGCAGGACAAAGCCATGTTTTATGCCACGCTGAAGATGCAACGTCAGCCCTGGCAAGCCAGCGCCCTTAACCGCATGCTGTTCGCCTATCCCTGGATGACACTGAAAGTCATTCTTGCGATTTATTGGCAAGCGCTAAAACTATGGCTGAAAAAAATTCCTTTTTATCCTCATCCTGACCCACACGCTAGAATCGGAGATTGATCATGACGACGATGCCATCCCCTGCCCCATTGGTCGTTGACCCGCTTACCAAACCATTAAAATCCAAAAGCCGCGCCAAATGGGTGGCCAATTTAGCCAAATCGCAGGTGCTCAAACGGCTGCAAAACTTGACTATTGGCCAGTTAACGCTGATTGATGGTGCGGATCAATATGTGTTTGGTCAAACAGTGAATCGAGCACCTGTAGCCACCATTACTGTCATGGACCCCCGCTTTTACGGGGAAATTGCGTTTGGTGGCAGCATAGGCGCCGGGGAGGCCCACATGCTGGGTTACTGGCAGGCAGATTCTTTAACCGATGTAGTACGCTTAATGGTGCTGAATCAAGCAGTCATGGATACGCTGGAAGGCGGTTACCAATGGCTGAGCAAACCGTTATTAAAAGTCTTTCATTGGCTAAACAGCAATAGCGAGGCAGGAAGCCAGAAAAATATCGCGGCGCATTACGACCTGGGCAATGTCTTGTTCCAGTTATTTCTGGACCCTACCATGATGTATTCCTCGGCAATCTTTGACGAAGACACTAGCAGTTTGCAAGCGGCTTCAGAACTTAAACTGAAAACCATTTGTGAAAAACTACAATTAACACCTGATGATCGCGTGATTGAAATCGGCACCGGTTGGGGTAGCTTTGCAATATATGCTGCCAAGCATTACGGCTGCCATGTCACGACGACCACAATTTCCGAGCAACAATACTCCCTGGCAAAAGAACGCGTGATCTCAGAAGGCCTGCAAGACCAGATTACGCTACTCAAACAGGACTACCGCCATTTGCAAGGGCAATATGACAAGCTGGTCTCTATAGAGATGATAGAGGCTGTTGGCCATCAATACTATGACACTTATTTCAACAAGGTCAGCCAGTTGTTAAAAGCGGATGGTGTGGCGTTGATTCAGGCCATCACCATTGCCGACCAGCGCTACGATAGGGCTATCCGTTCGGTAGATTTTATCCAGCGTTATATCTTTCCGGGATCCAACATTCCGTCTAACACGGCCATGCTTGCCAGTATGACGCGTGCCAGCGACCTGCGGCTGGTTGATTTGCAGGACATCGGCTTACATTACGCCACCACCTTGCGTCACTGGCGGGAAAATTTCTTTGCCAATATCGAGGCGGTAAGGCAGCTGGGGTATAGCGAAGCCTTTATCCGCATGTGGGATTTTTACCTCAGCTATTGTGAAGGCGGCTTTGCTGAATGCGCGTTAGGCGATGTACATCTGTTACTGGCAAAACCTGGTTACCGCATTAAGCATCGGGTGTAAGGTGCGCATGCGCATGATAAACTTGCGCCCATGAGCACACACGCAGTATTGGAATGGCGGGATGGCCTGCCCTATTCCACAGCATTCGATGATGTCTATTTTTCAGCCAGCCCAGATCACCCGCAGCATGGGCTGGCTGAAACGCGTTATGTGTTTTTACAGCATAACCAGTTGCAACAGCGCTGGCAGCAGTTAGCCACCGACCGCCCCAGCCACTTTGTGATTGTTGAAACCGGTTTTGGCAGCGGGCTTAATTTCCTCGCTGCTTTACAGCTTTGGCAGCAGACTGCACCGCCACACGCCCATTTACATTTTGTCAGTGTTGAAATTGCCCCGTTTACCTTGCAAGACCTGCAAACGGCCCATGCCCATTTCCCTGAACTTGCTGAAATCAGCCAGGCGTTATGCCAGCAGTACCGCTTGCTACAACCTGGCATCAACCAGATAGAGCTGCCAGCATTTTCTACCAGCTTAACCTTGCATATCGGCGATAGCACGCAGATATTACCGCAATTAAATCTGAAAGCAGATGCGTGGTTCCTCGATGGCTTTGCCCCGGCGAAAAACCCACAAATGTGGCAACCTTATTTATTTGAGTGTATGACCAGATGTGCACATAATGGAACGACCTTTGCTACCTTCACCAGTGCAGGCCTGGTGAAACGCGGTCTGCAATCGGCTGGTTTTGCAGTGAATAAAACAAGAGGATTTGGTCACAAGCGTGAAATGTTGTGGGGACAGTGGCCTGAGACTAGCCAACCTCCTCTTTTAACAACACCCCGGATAGCAGTGATTGGAGCAGGCATTGCTGGATGCAGCAGCGCGTGGTTTCTGGCGAACCTGGGGTGTCAAGTGGAAGTGTTTGAGCGTGCAGCAACCATTGCCAGCGGCGCCTCCGGTAATCCACGTGGCATGCTCTATCCACGCTTAAACGCAGAGAAACCGCTCAATGACCAGCTAGCCTTGCGCAGTTACAGTTTCAGCCTTAGGCATTATGCCAACCTTGATTTGGGAAACGATGGGTTTCAGGTGTGTGGTTTGGTACAGCTTGGCGGAAGTCCAAGGGAACTCAAACGCGTACAAAAGGTGGCTGCCAGATATACTGATTTAGGCTTGCTACAGAAGCTGGATGCCGAACAGGCCAGTGTTCAGGCCGGTGTCTCGTTGGCGCATGACAGCCTGTTTTTTGAACAAGGTGCCTGGGTGAATCCAAACATTGCTTGCACACGCATGCTAGATCACAAGAATGTCAGCTTGCACGTGAACCATGAAGTCACCAGCTTGGTACAGCAAGCCTCTGGTTGGCAGTTGCAAATAAATGATGCCAAGTTGAGCGAGCACTTTGATGCCGTGATTGTTTGCAATGCGGCCGAGGCCAACAAACTACTGCCGGATAGTGGCATGTGGTTGAATCCGGTACGCGGGCAGATGGGTATGATTGCTGCACAACCTTCCATGAGCATGCTGAAAACCATTCTTTGCGGAGATGGTTATCTCACACCGCAGCACAATGGCGTGCACGCCATGGGCGCCACCTTTGCCACCGGTGATCACGGCACCGATATCCGTGAGGAAGACAATATTGGCAATCTCGACATGGTTAGTCGACTCAGCGCAGACTTTCATGCAGCTAAAAGCGCAGAGATCACCTTTGCACGCACTTCATTGAGATGCGGATCGCCTGATTATCTGCCTTATGTTGGCGCTGTACTGCCAACTGAGCGACTCAAATTACATGTTGCGCCTATCGAAAAGCATACAGACCTACCTTCACCGCAAGGACTGTATGCACATGTCGCACATGGCAGTAAAGGCCTGATGACAGCGCCTTTTTGTGCGGCGATATTGGCAAGGCGCTTATTAACAGACTTTGGGCACTCTCTACCCCAACTCACTGAAGACACTTTCTGGCATGGCTTGCACCCGCAACGCCATTTGTTCAAGCAATTGGGATGGCAATCGTTGATGCAGCCTTTTAGTGACAAGGTGCCTACATGAACTCAACCATTGAGCGATTACAAAAAAAACTGCAGCTTTCGCCGCAAGACCCAGAGCTACATTATGAATTAGGCCGCTCTTACCTGGCCCTCAGGCAGGCAGATGCCGCTGAGCAAGCATTTAAGCAGGCGCTACATTGGGCGCCAGATCATCCGCAAATTCTCATGCAGTTGGGCAATGTCGCAAGCCAGAAAGGCAATGAAACTGTTGCTGCCGAATATTTCAGGCAGTCATTAAAGCAGGATGCCCAGCAGGCCGACGTACACTTTAACCTGGCCAACAGCCTGCGCAAGTTAGGAGAAAATGCAACTGCGATTCAACATTATCTGGCGTCTTTGCGCCTAGCGCCGCATGATGCCGAGTGTCATAACAACTTGGGAAATGCTTATCGCGAGCAAGGCCAGCTGGATCTTGCAGTCGCTTCATATGCACAAGCGATGCAACTTGATCCACAGTTATTGCATGCCAAAGTACACTGGATTCATCAAAAACAGCATATGGCCGATTGGCAAGGGCTGGATGTCGCCATCGCAGAGGTCAGGCAGGCATTGAGATCAAATACTCAGGCACGCATTCCTCCTTTTGCCTTTTTGGCCATGCCGGAGACGACTGACAAAGAGCAACTTGATTGTGCCAGTCTATGGGCGCAACAGCATTACGGTCATATCCAGCCTTTGCCACCCCCTGCTTCTAAAGCTGCTCATCAGCCGATCAGGTTGGCTTATATTTCTTCTGATTTCCGCCGTCACCCTCTGGCTTATTTGGTCACAGATGTCATTGCAGCCCATGATCGCCGTCAATTTGAAATCACCCTATACAGCAATACCAAAGATGACCAATCACAAGAACGGCAAGCTTTTGTGACAGCAGCAGATCAATGGGTGGACATCACTCATATGACGGATGCAGAAGTTGCGGTGCATATGCGTCATGCAGGTATCGATATTCTGATAGATCTGACTGGTTATACACAACATAGCCGCTGTGGAGTGACCGCATATCGACCTGCGCGCAAACATATCAACTGGCTGGGCTACCCTGGGAGTATGGGCTTTCTTCATGGCAGACCATTATTTGATGCTATCGTGATTGATGAAACACTCAAGTCGGCTACATTGGCTGAACAACCTGTACTGCTACCCTGCTATCAACCTAACAATGCGCGCCGCCCAGAAGCGGATGCAGGGACGCGTGCACAGCATGGCTTGCCTGAACAAGGCTTCGTATTTTGCTGCCTGAATCAGAGCTTCAAGATCACGCCAGACATCTTTGCCACCTGGATGCACATCCTTGAACAAGTCCCAGGCAGCGTGTTATGGCTATTGCAAAGCAATGGCTGGGCGACACGCAACTTGCAGCAGCAAGCACAAGCAGCCGGCATCCAGGTTGACCGATTGATATTCGCACCCCGTATGCATATTGACCAGCATATCGCCCGGCAACAACATGCAGACCTCATGCTGGATACCAGCCCTTACAACGCACATACCACGGCCAGTGATGCCTTGTGGCAAGGCATCCCGATACTCACTGTGGCAGGCGACACTTTCCCGGCGAGGGTCAGTGCCAGCCTGCTCCATCGCGTTGGCCTGCCTCAATGTATCTGTGAGGACTGGAAAGCGCTTGAGCAACGCGCGATTGATTTGGCGCGTGACTCCGCTGCCCTGGCTGAACTAAAAACAACGTTAAAGAATCAAGCACAGGTATTATTTGAACCAGAGATTTTTTGCCGACAATTGGAACAGTCGTTGGTGCAATTATTGTCCTGAGCTACCCAGACTCCCCCACACTGACCGACAACATTCCCGCAGCAAGGATACAACAGCCCCCCGCCATCTCAATCAGAGACATGGTTTCATGCGCCAGAAAATAGGCTGCAATGGCCGCCACAATGAGCTCGGACATGAATAAGACCGATGCCTGGATGGCAGGGATTTTAGTGACACCATATTGAACAAGTAACGTGGCTGAGACCAGCAGCAAGGCAATGATGAACAGCGTAATAAAAACATGTGGCGCGGTGGCAGAGGCCATGACAAACACCATGCCAGCAGTACCAGATTGCCACAACAATATCAGCAATGACAATGCAAAAACGCCCAGCCAGACCAGCATGCCTTTTGCAGCAATGGTCAAATGGGTTGAAAAACGTGTGATGACGTTGGTGAGCGAAAAACCTACCCCCGCCGATAATGCCAGCCAGTCAGAGGTGCTTTGTGGCCATGGCCATATCCATTGGCCATCCGTCAGCATCAGCACCGCCCCCAGTAAAGATAAACCGATGGCCAGCAATTGAGGTTTATGCCAGGGTTCATGTAGCCAGATTCTGGCGAGCAATAGCGTCCATAACGGTGACAGGTAAAACAGCAGCATCACACGCATCACTTCACCATCAATAATCGCCAGCACATAAGCCAGATTTGTCCAACCTGCCACCACACTCAGCCAATACGCTGATGCAGGCACGTGCGAGATCCTTTTGAAGCGCGGCCAGAACAGCATGCCACCCAGCAGCATGGCCAAGCTGTAACTTAACAAGCTGGATTGTACCCCTGACAAGCCTGTTTCATTTAATAACCGGTACGGATACCAGATAATGCCCCAGCACAAAGCGCCATAAATCAGGGCAGCAGAAGCAATATATTTTTGCCGGGAAGTTTTTTGTTTATGCGACAGGCTCACTTATAATACACACCTATGAATCCAAATTTAAACCACCTCCAACCCTACCCGTTCCAGCGTTTACGTGATCTGTTCCAGGGCCTGACACCCAATCCGGCATACAGCCATGTCAACCTGTCGATTGGTGAGCCTAAACACGCTACCCCAGGCATCATCAGCGAAGCACTTGCAAACAATTTGAGTGGATTGGCCAGCTATCCTACCACAATCGGTGTGCCCGCCTTACGGGATGCCATCAATCTCTGGCTACAACGCCGTTACAAGATTCCAGCGCTCAATATCGACAAGGCGATTCTGCCTGTGAATGGCAGTCGTGAAGCCCTGTTTGCGTTTGCACAAGCTGTCATTGATAGCAGTACCTCCCAACAGCCCGTGGTGATTTCGCCTAACCCGTTTTACCAGATTTACGAAGGTGCGGCTTTTCTGGCAGGCGCACAGCCCTACTTTATCAATACCACACCTGACAACGACTATGTCATGGACCTGACACAAGTCCCGGTGGAAGTCCTCAAACGAACTCAACTGGTATTTGTCTGCAGCCCTGGTAATCCATCGGGTAAAGTCATGGATATCCAGGCTTGGAAAACCCTGTTTGAGTTATCAGATAAATACGGATTCGTCATTGCATCAGATGAATGTTATTCGGAAATTTATTTCGATGAAGCACAGCCTCCGGTCGGGGCACTGCAAGCTGCGCATCAACTCGGTCGCGACGACTTTAAGCGCATCGTCATGTTCAGCTCTCTGTCCAAACGCTCCAATGTACCTGGCATGCGCTCTGGTTTTGTCGCTGGTGATGTAGAGATTATCGAAAAGTTTGCACTCTATCGTACCTACCACGGCTGTGCGATGAACCCGGCTGTTCAAGCAGCGAGTATCGTTGCCTGGAATGACGAGCTACATGTCATTCATAACCGTGCGCTTTACAGTGAGAAATTCAATGCTGTAACGCCAATCTTACAAAAAGTCTGGCCAAAAACCCAGTTACCTGATGCTGCATTTTATTTATGGATTAATACGGAGAAAGACGATACGCTCATAGCCAAGCAGTTGTATCAAGAGTTGAATATTACGGTTTTACCAGGGTCATACCTCGCGCGAAATGCGCATGGCACCAATCCAGGAGAACATTTTATTCGTATGGCCCTGGTGGCTTCAACCGAAGAAACAATTGCCGCCGCAAATAGAATAAAAGATTATATAAAGTAGCGCCTGTTGAAATTAAAAAGCCGGTTGCAATTGCTAACCGGCTTTTATTGGTAGAAAAATTTAAGCAAATTTTCTACGCGCGATTAAACCAATGATACCTAAACCAACCAACATTAAAGCATTTGTTTCAGGTTCTGGAACCGGTACCGTTTCATGCGCAGTAAAAGTCAATGTATTTGAAAGTGTCACATTCAGCAAACCAGGATTGAATTTGAAAACATAGTCATTCCCCGCCGCAACATCTACAAATGTAAATGTTGTGGTAGCACCTAATGTTAAAACTGGTATGTTGTATGATGTGATTAATGTATTCGAAGAATCATACAGGCTAAATTTTGAACCAACACCAATTCCTAATAAAGCAGTGAAGTCAACAGTTACTGTAGAATCTGAGCTCAGATCAAACTTGTAAAGATCTGGCAACCAAAACGCACCCACTTGCAACAATGATTGGTCGACCACTGGACCATTATTGAGGTTACCCAAATCAGTCACGTTTGCAGCAAACGCTTGACTTGAGAAAGTGACAGCAGACACTAAAGCCAAGGGCCCTAACACATGAGATACTTTCATATCCTCTCCTCTATTTAAAAAAATATTATTAATGTGACTTACGCAATGACAAGAATCCAATCATTAACAGGCCAGCCAGCAGCAGCATTCCCAGCTCTGGCTCAGGTACTGGTGTGCTCACATTCAGGCTCAGAAAATATTGACCACCAAAAAAACCATCCGCCGTTCCCGACACTCGCAACTGATATGCACCTGGATTCAAAATGGATGGAGTAGTCACTAAATTATTCGAGATATCGTAAAGGCCGTACGTAAATGAACCATTCACAATATTGTAAGCAGGCTCTTCCAGCTCACTAATAAGGAAGCTGAATGAAGCAGGAACAGTTAAATCCAAATCAAAAATATCTGTAAAATTAAATGCGCCAGTGACACCGGCATCTCGATTCACTGCTACAAGTAAGTCAGTATTACCGTAACTCAAGGTTACATTTGTAGCGTGTGCATAATTTGTAAACGCTACAAAAGAGATAGCAACAACAAATAATTTTTTTAACCAATATGTAAACATGGTACTTCTCCTCAGGTATTTTATTATTGGCCATCTTATTATTTAAAACAGCTATTTTATATAGCCCAAATTGGCCAATCACTACTAACTTTCCAATTGCATATAAAGCAAAAACTAGACCAACCAGAAAAAAACATTATCCAATTGATTTTATTATAAATTTTTAATCATATTATCGATTGATACATTGAGTCAGATGTGTAACTTGCACCATCATTAAAAAAAGTGAGACGGAATGCACCATTTCAATACACGTATTTTACCTGTACATTGTGAAAAATAGCAAAGAAATTTGTCAGAAATATGACAATATGGCCTACATTTCTAAACATCTTGGTATTTTTAAAGATGCGAAAGCTGGGCTAATACAGTTTTGACTAATTGATTAGAGACCATCGCATTGCCAGTTTCAACATAACATCTTAGCTCTGGCGCATTGCCTGAAGGACGCAAATGAATGATGTTACCAGATAAACTTGTCACCCTAAGACCATCTGTTGTATTCACATTTAACAGCTCTTCATCTAAATGTAATGCTTGCTGCATTTCCCCTGTAGCACTAGACCAGTGTTGGAGCAAGGCCTTGCTTTTTTCAGTTGGAAAGTTTTGCAGGCGGTCGCTAGCGGTAAAACGTTGCGGCAAGGCAGCGACTATTTCAGAAAGTGATTTATTTTGCCTTTTTACTTCTGCCAACAAGCTGATAACTGGCAATATAGCGTCTCGAGTTGGCAAAGGAGCAAAAGCAGGATGGGCTGTAATCTTAGAGCCAAGCAAAAATCCACCATTAGCCTCAAACCCCGCCACACTACTGGCACCATTGTTTTGTAGTGTCTGCATGCCTGCAATCACATAAGGCGAACCAATACGCGTTCGTGAGACCTGCACAAAGGCACCGCATGCCTCAATGGCAGTATTGCAACTAACAGGAACTGCTAAATGCGTGATCTTGAGTGCTTTTGCGGTTAGTAAACCGACAATATCACCTCGCAGCCACTGCCCCTTTTCATCACTCATTAAAGGCCGGTCACCATCCCCATCTGTCGAGACGATAGCATCTATCTGATATTGCTGTGCCCAACCCAGCCCCTTTTCTATATCCTCAGCAGAAACTGCTTCGGTATCAATTGGCACAAAAGTGTCTGACCGCTCGAGGCAAATAACTTCCGCTCCTAACTCAGTAAAAAGTTGTGGCATCAAATCACGGCCAACACTGGAGTGTTGATAGACTGCCAGTTTCAAGCCGCTCAATGCGCCCTCACCCAGCAAGTCTTTGTAGCGCTGCAGATAGTGATTTTTCGCAGTCTGATTTTCTGTAGGCAACGCCGAAACAATCGAAATAAAAGGCTCTAACTCACACGCCAGCATTTCACTTTCATCGGTTTTGCTGATTTCCCCATCTGGACGGTAAAACTTGAGGCCGTTACGGTCAAATGGAATATGGCTACCCGTGACCATGATGCCGGGAATCGCTTGGGTTTGTGCAAACAAAGCCAGCGCAGGTGTAGGAATAGCCCCACAAAAAATGACCTCAAGCCCAAGTTGTCGCAACATACTGGCACAAGCCTCAGCAATTCTCGGGCTGCTGGGGCGCAAATCAATCGCAAGCGCAACCTGTGAGAAGTTAAAGGCGTGGCGTAGTGTCTTGATAAATGCCTGCGTATACGCTGCACAGACTTCATCCGTCATGGCAGAAACCAAACCTCTGGCACCACTGGTGCCAAAGGCAACGCCACTTTTCTGCATCACTCCTTGCAATACATTTACATCAGACACGTTAGTGACGGCCATAAGTGTCCTCGTAGCGGACAATATCATCTTCTCCCAGGTAACTACCGGATTGCACCTCTATCAAGTGTAGAGGCAACTTACCCGGATTTTCCAGGCGGTGGGTTGAACCAATCGGGATATAAGTGGATTCGTTTTCGGTAAAGAGTTTGGTCTCCCCATCGATGGTAATCATGGCTGAGCCGCTCACAACGACCCAGTGTTCTGCGCGGTGATGATGCATTTGCAGCGACAACTTTTCGCCAGGCTTCACCATAATGCGCTTCACCTGGAAGCGCTCGCCTACATCAATCCCCTCATACCAACCCCAAGGACGGTAAACACGCGGATGCATCTGATGCTCTGTACGGCCACTGGCTTTAAGATGGTCGACAATATTTTTGACATCCTGTGCACAATCACGGTGTGCTACCAGCACAGCATCGCTGGTTTCTACAATCAGCAAGTCATCTACGCCTACTGCCGCTACAAAACGGCTTTCTGCACGAACTAGCGTATTGTTAACGTTTCTCAGGTAGACATCCCCACGCGTCGTGTTGCCAGCTGCATCGTTTGGTTGCACATCTTTAAGCGCGGTCCATGAGCCCACATCATTCCAGCCCATGCTTGCAGGGACGATGGCCGCCAAGTTGGTTTTTTCCATCACAGCATAGTCTATGGAGTCAGAGGGTGACTCTGCAAAGGAAGCCTCATGCAAACGCACGAAGTCCAGGTCTTTGTAGCTTTGCTCTACAGCTTTAGTGACAGCGCTGACCATACCTGGGGCATATTGCTGCAACTCAGCCAGGAAAACAGCAGGTTTAAACAAAAACATGCCACTATTCCAGTTGAAATTGCCAGCGTCCAGATATTGCTGTGCAGTTGCAGCATCTGGTTTTTCTACAAAACGTGCGACATCGAAACACCCTTTCGCATAATCAAGTTCATTACCAGACTGGATATAGCCATATCCGGTTTCTGGATGAGTAGGCTCAATACCAAATGTCACCAACTTACCTTGCTCCGCAGCGACACTGGCGCGGCGTACAGCAGCTTCAAAGGCAGGCACATCCGTGATCACATGATCCGCAGGCAATACCAGCATCAGAACATCTTTCTGTTTTAAAGCTAAAGCGGCGGCGGCAATAGCAGGTGCCGTATTTCTTGCAATCGGTTCCAGCACAATCGCTTCCGGCGTTAAGCCTACCTGGCGCAGTTGCTCTGCTACCAGAAACCGATGGTCATTGCCGCACACGACAATAGGCGGCTCAATCTCGGCCCAGCTGGATAGCCGTAACAATGTTTCTTGCAGCATGGTATTTTCACTGACCAATGGCAGCAACTGCTTAGGCAACACTGCACGCGACAATGGCCACAAGCGCGTACCAGAGCCGCCAGAGAGGATTACAGGAACGATTTTCATTTTGGTTAACCTTTTGCTAATACTCTAAATCTTTACACTTTGGCTTGCTTGAGTTCCCATTGCCAGGCATGCGCCACAATAGTTTCAAGCTCGGTGTATACCGGCTTCCAAGCCAACGTTTGCCTGGCACGTTTTGAATCCGCCACCAGCCTGGCCGGGTCACCCTCGCGACGTGGGCCGTTGATGACAGTGACTGTTTTACTGGAGACTTTTTGCACGGCATCAATCACTTGCTGTACTGAGAAACCGGAGCCGTTACCCAAGTTAAAGCGATCACTGGTGCCGGCCTTGTTTAAATACTCAAGTGCAGCCAAATGCGCAGCACACAAATCCATGATATGAATATAATCGCGGATACAGGTACCATCTGGCGTATCATAATCTCTGCCAAAGACATGTATGTTTCCACGGCGCCCGGAAGCTGCTTGCAGTATCAATGGAATCAAATGCGTTTCAGGGTCATGCCGCTCCCCTAATTGTCCCTCAGGATCAGCGCCAGCAGCATTAAAATAACGCAGGCAGACCGAGCGTAGATCGAACGCCTTGTCATAATCTGCCAGTGTCTGTTCAATCATCCACTTTGAGCGACCATAGGGGTTTAATGGACGATTAGGATGGGCTTCATCAATCGGCACGTAATCAGGCTCACCAAACACCGCCGCGGTTGATGAAAAAATGAATTTCTTCACATCAAACTGCAACATGGCATCTAGCAGATTCAACGTATTCGTGACATTGTTGCGGTAATAAATATCAGGCTTGCGTACAGACTCGCCTACCTGGATATAAGAGGCAAAATGCATCACAGCTTCAGGCTGATATTGCTCAAATACGCGTTTGATACAAGCAGTATCTGCCAGGTCACCTTCAACAAAAACACCACCAAGTACAGCATCACGATGACCACTGGATAAGTTGTCCAGCGTAATCACCTCATGCCCAGCACCCAGCAGCATTTTGACCATGTGCGAGCCAATATAACCAGCCCCACCTACTACTAACACTCGCATTTATTCGGCTTTCATTTAAAAACTATTGAATAGGTGATCAATATTATTTTTTAGATGCCATCCACTCTCTTAAAAAGAGTCTAGGGAAAATAATGGCATCGACTAAATATCTTTTTACCAGGCGCTTGGGCTCTGAACACATTCTATGCAACCATTCCAGGCCAAATTTGCGCATCCACATTGGGGCTCTGGGTTTATTCCCCGCCAGAAAATCAATGGTCGCACCGACACACAGCGCAACTTTGACCGGCAGTTTGTGTGCGTGTTTATCGACCCAAATTTCCTGCTTGGGGGCGCCCAAACCAATCACCAGTAAATCTGCTTTGGCCTCAGCCACAGACTGGCAGATGCGGTCACAATAAGCGCTATCTTTTTCAAAGCCAAAATCCGGGCTCAGGATACCCACCACTTCGACCACTGGCCATTGTGATTTGATATTCGCTGCAGCCACCTCACCCACGCCTGGCATGGCACCTAGCAAGTAAATTTTCAGCGGGAGATTTTTTTGTTGGAAGCGCTCAAAAATATTTGGCACTAGGTCACTGCCTGGCACTGTTTCAGGCAGTGGTTTACCGAGGATTTTTGAAGCCAACACCACAGGCCTGCCATCTGCAACCACCATGGAAGCCCGGCTGTAAGCCTGTTTAAAGGTAGCATTTTTATCTAATTGAACGATATGATCCACATTCGGGGTCACGACATATTTACACTCCGCGCCACCGAATTGTATCCACTCTTGTAATACATCAATCGCTTCATTCATAGAAAATTTATGAATGGTGATTCCAAACATTTTAATGTGATTTGTCATATTTCCAGCTTAATACTCTGTAAACGTTGAGAAGCACTCTCAAAAATTATTTACTTATCTCGCTTTGAGCGAACCCAATCAGCTTGGCGGTTAAAAATAAATTTAATATAAATGGGTAATTTCATGAGTATGTAATAAGGGATACTCAACAAAGTAGTAAGACCAACTATTTTTCTGCCGTATGCGGCCCAGAACAGGAGAATAGTACCTGCAAATATTGTAAAAATAATGACTGCAATTATAAATACAGGGATAAATGCACTTGAGATCAGGCTCATAAAACCGCCAATTATGATCCAACTCATCATAAGCAGAGCCATTAATGAAAGAGGAGGCACAAGTAAATCGACACCCATAGCAAAAAAACTGGCGTTCTTTTGGCAAATGGCATTAAACAAAACCTTGGGCACATCCTTGAATATGATACCTAAGTGACCATGCTCCCAACGCGTGCGCTGCGTTTTTGCCCCCTCTTCATTTACAGGAAACTCACTATAAACAATAGCTTCAGGACAAAAAACCGGCGCAGCCCCAATATTGGCAAACTCCAGCCCAATCTTCATATCTTCAACGATGTGGCCTGTAGCAAAACTCACTTGCGAGATCAGGTGCCAGGGAAAAGCCATACCTGAGCCAGTCAATTGACAAGGCAAACCAATACGCATAAAGCCAAGCGGGCGCACATAATTTTTTAACAACCATGCAAATTCTGCTATCTTTGTTTTAAGGTTGGCGTTAGTGGCAGACTTCATTAAATAACAAGCTTGAACAGGTATGTTGTACTCTTTAGCCTTCTTAATCAGCGCAACTAGTGCACCCTTATCAAGTACACAATCAGCATCGACAATCACCAAAAACTCTGGTTGAAATCCATTTGCATTCAAGTATTGAATGCCATAATCCAAAGCGTATCCCTTGCCCCGCCGACTATCATCAAATCGTTCTATAACACGCACTCCCGCATTACGAGCAACTTGTGCAGTATCATCGACACAATTATCAGCAACGACCAAAACCTTGAAATCTGAAATAGTTTGGTTACTCAACGACTCGAGTGTAGGAATAATATTTATTGATTCATTATGGGCAGGAATTAAAACCCATACGCTATTGAAGACCGAGATTGAATCAGCAGAATTTTTAACTTTCCGCAAAGGAAAAACCGATAAAAAAACCTGAATGAATAAAATCAATACCGGTACCGCAAAAACAAAGTTAATTAGACCATATAGAAAATAGATGAATTGCATCGACACCAGACTTTAGATTAGAAACTTTTTTATGAGGTTGCTATAGCAATTAGAACTTTTAAATAAAGAAAAATCAATCATCAAGCCATGATAAATGTAGATGTAATCAAAAATAAAACAAATAAAGAGCACTTGAAGTGCTCTTTAATTTATTTAATCCGGAATGTCAGGGTTGCCACCATAGCCATATTTGGCATAGTGACTAACTGAAACTATTCAATTCGAATCAACTCCCCTGAGACTGAAGACGAATTTCCAACACCACTGATTGCAATTGTAGTGAAATCAAAATCATCCAGCGGCCAAGTGAAAGTTGCCGTCTCCGCATCGAGAAGTTCCTTAGAGTCATAAACAATTAGATCATTTTTGCTGGGATCTCTAATCACTATTTTAAGCTTTGCATCCCCAGTAGTTTTGGCTGTTAATTTAAATTTTTGACCCTTTTTAGGTCTCGCCCAGTTGACATACGTAATTGACCTGCCAGAAGAGTTTGACTGAATAATCGGTTCGTCGGTAGCGTCAAAAACAACTGCCTGCTTGTACGTATCGTAAACTCCAAGTTGCCCACATGAAGATGTACATGCGTCACTGTCGGGTTGGTAGTTAAATCCTCGTGCCCAGGGTCCACGCAACGATAGAACATTCAAGTTTTGGTTTGGAATAAAGTTGTTACCGTTTCCATCGATGTAACCGGATGTTGAGCTAACCATACGTAAGGCTTTTTGGATCGCAGTATGCTCATTATAAGCATTACCTGATGAGCGAGTATCGGCTCCTATTTCAGAATAGATGACATATGGAGTGCCATAATTCCTATCAACCACATAAGCACCATATACTTTTAATGTCTTTACGATTTTCTTTAACAAGGGTGTTCGGAACTTGCTGTCATCAAAATTTGAAGGGAGCATAAGTAACGCTCCTTCAGGGATTTGACCAATGTTGCCAGCCAAAGTAACATCAGAAGCTGTTGCAGGAAAAATATAGTCAGGATCAGCAGATAAGGCATTATAGGTGAGAGACATTGCCAAGGCGTGCCTAAACATTTCATCACCGTCATTGACCTCATGAACCCTTATCATGCCTGCACAAGAAGGCACCCCAACCGCTCTGGCTCCTTGATAAAAATGTGCAGGTTCTGCCCAGCCACTTCCATCTAGCGGCATCCATGAGTAAAGCAATGTTGTTAACTCGCCATTGACATATTTTAAGCGATAAAAAGAATGGATGACTCTATTATCTATATCAATGATATCCGCATGGCCATCGCTTCCCTCAGCGGGAAAAACATTCGCTGGCCAGTGTGGCAACGTAATTTCATTTAGATATTGCTCTTTGTCACGCTCATGTAAACCAATATAACCTGGGGTTTTTTTTATGACTACAGGAGGATCATTAGCATCGGCATAGTAACAAGTCGCCGAATAAGCAGGTGTGTAAGCCGTTGCATTATAAAGGGATGTGGGAATATCAATATCAGATAAAACTGGGGAAACGGGGATACTATTCCACAAAGAATTAGCGGCAAAAGGCTTTTGATATGTTGAGTAATCAAAGGCGAAAACCTCTGTCGCCAAAAACAACAAGAACATTACTGAACATTTTTTAATCTTTAAATTCATATTTTTTCCATTTACAACTTAAGGTAAAAAATATTTAATAACAATCAAAGATTAAAATCAAACTTTTTGTTAAAAAAAATAAATAATTTCAAACAATTATGGAACCTTAATGAGCTCTCCTCTTATATTCGATGCTTTCCCCACTCCACTCTTAGCAATCAAATTCAGGCTAAAATCTTCCGCAGGCCAGACAAAAGTTTCAGAGTCTTCATTTTTCAACTCCTTAGATTGAAATAAAACTTTATGAGTACCCTTTTCTATAATTGTCAAACTTAGTGCGGCATCTCCCTGAGCAGTGACGGATAATCTATATTTGTCCCCTTTTGCCGGTTTAGCCCAACTTACTTCTTGCATTGAACGACCCGTACTGTTTTCTTGCACAATTTGGGTATTTGTTTGCGGAAAGATTACACTTTGAGATAGTGAATCAAACTTCCCCGACTTTTGACCGGAAAGCACTTTCCAAGGACCTCGCATGGATAATAAGTTAAGATTTTTGGCAGGTAAAAATTTAGTGCCGTTACCATCAATCCATCCTTCTGTTAAGATGACCCTTCTGAGATTCGCCCTAATTAATTGCAACTCGTTTGCAGCTTGATTATCCCAACTGAAACCAGCCCTTTTAACACTATAATTTTTTACGCCATTTTCTACATATATTACAAATGGTGTTCCATAATTACGGTCTACAACATATCCACCATAAACTTGGAGCGTCCTGGCAATTTTTTGAAGCTTGGGATTCTTGATTTGTGCTATATCAAAGCTATTAGGAAGCATCAATAAAGCCCCCTCTGGGATCTGACCAGTATTAGTTGTCGCCGCAGTTGAATCTGCTGAGGTGGCCGGAAACACATAAGACGGGTCAGCTGACAATGCATTATAGGTTAATGAAATCGCAAGTGCATGCTTATAAAACTCTTTATCGTCATCGATTTCATGTTGACGAATTAGTCCGGCAAGTGAAGGGACCGCCGCAGCTCTAGCCCCTTGAAAATAATGTGCCGGATCACCCCAGCCGCGCCCATTCAATGAAGTCCAGGCATACTGCATGGCCTGCCAATGACCATTCACATTTCTGAGTTGCCAAAACGAGTGTATTATCCCGGCTCTTTCATCAACGATATCCGCATGACCATCACTACCTTCAGCTGGAAGCACGTCAATTGGCCAATGATCAATTTTAATAGTCTCTTTGAACTCTTCAGAATCAGGATCCCAAATCCCTTTTTTTCCTGCTGCCGGATATATCAATTGTGGTTGATCACTATTTTTGGCAAGAAAAACGCCAGTAGAGTACTTTCCTTGTTGGACTGCAGGGAAATACTGAGAAGCAGGAATTTCATAATGATCGAATTGTGGATTGATAGGCTTACTATTCCACAAGGAATCTACTGCAAAAGGTTTAAGGTAGGTGCCAAAGTTTCCCTCGCCCCTGCACTCAGTTGAAGCAAGAAAATATAAGCCAATAAAGATAATTTTGAAGATATCTAAAAGCATAAGATTTATTTGTCCGAATTAACAAACCGCAAGTTTCATGCCTACTACAGCGATAATTTAATGACTATTAAATCAATGTTTCATTTATATCTTTTGCAATTTTTAACGAAATGGCAACAATGGTAAGGGTTGGGTTCGCATGCCCGTTGGTTGGAAAAACAGATGAGCTGGCAATAAACAAATTGCTCACACCATGAACCTTACAATTGCGGTCCACAATACTGTCAGAATCGGAAATGCCCATTCTTGTGGAGCCTATATGGTGTCCGCCAACAGGCAAGGCCGAGGATACACTCTCTGCTAGCTTTTTGGCATCGAACTCTAGGCTGCAATGCCCTGTTTTATCTAACAAGACCTTTAATAATTCAAAAGATCTAATCCCTGAATCTATATCCTGGCTTGTCATGCGCCATTCCACTTTCACTTTTGGCATACCAAAGCTATCAGTAGACTCAAGCAGACTTATTTTATTATCTTTATCTGGTACCTGTTCACTATTGAACTCCAGTGGATAAGTACCATTTTTGTTATTAATCAACGTATAAGGCAGTTTACGCTTGGCGAGTTGCCGCTTGAATATCCAATCCATGCCAAATTTGGCAACAGAATGTGCATCTGTCATCACGTTAAGCATATGAGCGGAATATTTTTTATTGCTGGAAGCTTCTTGCCCCCCGTGATTCAAAATGGATTGATACTCCTTGGCCAGGACAGATTTGGCTAGATAAATGGTCGATAAAACACCACTGCCGTGTGATGGATCAGCATACGCCGGAAAATGTAACCTGAATGTTGAATTCAAAAGACGATGTTGGTCTAAGAAGGACTCGTTGAATTGCAGTTTACGTCGTGCATAAACACCATCCACTGTTTTTTCAAAATCAAAATACGGTTTAGTTTGATTGAATCGTAATGAGCCAAAAATAAGGTCATAATGACATGCATAAAACTTACCCAGGCTATGATCAAAACGTTCCCAAGAAGGCGTATGCTGGCGGGTTACAAGCATCAGCCTTGTAGACTCAATGCCGCCTCCGGCAATAACAACTTGCTTAACTTTAAGGTTTTGGCGTATCTCGCCATTATTGAGCTCAATCGTATCAACAGATGTTCCAGACTCATTCAAACGTATAGTCGTGACACGAGTCTCTTTCAACACAAGAATATTTTTTGAAAGCTTAAGTTCCGAACCAAATTTTTTGGCAAAATCTGTTGGCAGACTATATCGTTCAATGAGCTCTTTGACCTCACCATTCAGCTGTTTTAAACCCTCAAACATAGGAAATTTTCTGCGTAATGCATTAACAGTGAAATCGTTTTCACCGGCATCACAATAATCAAGCGCCTGAGAGTAATAAGGAAACAATTCATCAGCAGTCAAAGGCCAGCCGCTGTTAGGCACATAGTCCCGCGGCTTCAAGTCGTAACTATCTAAAGTAACACAACGTCCACCCCATAAATGGGTGGTGCCTCCCAGCCGCTGATAACGAAACTCTGTGGTGGTCGCATGCGGGCTGACTGCTTCGCCTGTATAAGCATCATTATTTACAAGCTCTTTCCAATCGCCCCCCTCAATTAACAATACCCGTTTACCTTGACGAGATAGTGCAATTGCCAATGTTATTCCCGCCGCCCCACCTCCAACGATACAGACTGGATAAGATTCCAGCTCACTAAGCTTACAGTCTTTTAGTGCATTAATCATGTGCTTCAGCGCCCGAAAACAGAGCTTCTAGTTTTGTCAGTTCAATTTGCAAATTAAAGTCATGCTCAATCTTTTGACGGGCATTCTGGCTGACTTTGACTCTAAACTCACTATCATTGATATATTTCTTGATTGCTGCACTTAAACCATCAATATCTGAAGGGGATACAACCAAGCCTGAATGCTCTGGAGTAATCAGCTCAACAACACCACCCACATAGGTAGCAATCACGGGCACGCCGATTGCCATAGATTCCATTAAGGACACTGGAACGCCCTCTGCAAAACTTGGCAGAATGAAGAGATCACTATTCGTTAAAGCATGACGGATCGTTTGTTGATCTGCAAAACCAGCAAAAGTTACATATTTATTTAAACCGTGGCTAGAAACCAACTGCTCAAGAAGTTTGCGGTCTGCGCCATCGCCATACAGGGTTAAGTGAAATTGCAAGCCTTGATTTTTCAGTTTAACCAAACTTTGCAATAAAACCGGCACGCCCTTCTCGCCTGCCAGGCGACCGACATACAACATCTTCACGGCTTGATCCTGACCAACATTGCTTTTGGGTGCAAACACATATTCTGAAATATCTACACCACAATGTACGATCTTTAACTTATGCCAATCAGCCTGATCAGAAAACAGCATCACCTGGCTTTTGCAATAGTGGCTGATGCAAACAATAAAGGCTGAATGCTGTACTTTTTCCCGTAAGGCCCAATCCAAAGGCTCAAAGAAAATGTGTGGCCCATGAATAGTGACACTATATGGGATATCGCTTAACTTCCCGGCGAGCATACTCACTGTGCCACTACTGTCACCAAAATGGTTGTGCAAATGAGAGATTTTATTATTCAGCAATTCCTGCGCGAGTAATAAAGCCTCTTGAAAGTAAAATAACTGGAACAACCTGCCTTTAACACCTGCACGAGATGTTTTGAGCGCTAATTTCAAAGCATTAAAATATTTTTGAGGCTTACTTAGCAACCATTTGCAGTTTAAAGCAACAAGAATCAGAAAGTTTGCAGGCAATAAATAGTGCGTTTTATCACTCTCAGACTTAACCAACTCACTGACATTATGATTCAAGCCCGGTTTTCGCAGAGCATATGTGAAAACATCATGCCCTTTTAACCTCAGGTGTTGCACCTCTCGTTGTATGAAAGTATCTGTAGCTCGTGGGTAAGCGCTGGTGAAATAAGCTATACGCATATAGATAGTTTTTATAAGTCCGAATGAAGTGGTTTCCAACCTAATATATTTTTTGCCTGAGCGTTGGAATATCTAAAAGGTTTTAATCTGGTTGAGAATGACTGCGGTTTTAGCAAGTCAGGTAAATAGGCTTGTAGGTTAGCCAAAGATATGGCCTTGTATATCGCATTAACTAACAACTGCATAAACAACCAATTTAAATTTATTGAAAGTCTTGGCAAATATCCCCGCTTTTTCAAATAAGCTAAGTAATCGCGACTGCTTGGCAGATTGTCATCCACAAAGTGAAAAATTGTAGAGGGCGATAAACGCTCAATATTTTTTACAATATCTGAAAGCCCCTGCAAAAGTGACCCAAGCTCTACTAGTGGGATTTGACCCTGATTTTCAATTAGTAAAGCAGCTTTATTCTTGATAATGCCAGCATAAGCGTCACTGATATCAGGCCGTTCATACACTAGTCCAGGACGTGCAATGATCATTTTTGTGCTCTGGGATGACTCACCAAAGTTCAGCAACATTTCTTCTTGTTTAGACTTTAACGCTGCATATCGACCCATCTTTGCGACTTCATCACATCTTTTAACAGACTCATCGATTAAAGACATCTCTGGAGCCAGATCGAAGTCGAGCACTGACAAGCTGCTCATTCCAATAAAATAAGGTGTCTTAGCTTTATATACTGCATTAAGAAGCCTCTTTGTGCCAAGAAGCAACTCATTGATAGACTGGCCACGCCCTGGGCGCATAGAGATAGCTAAGTGAAAAACCAAATCAATATTGAGTTGTGCAAGATCAGGCAAAGGATCATTGTTTAAGTTTAACTGCCTGAATTCAAACTGCGCTGGATCAAACTGATTATTAACAGAGTTTGAATTTAAATCTAATCCTATAATTGAATGGCCATCTTGCAGGAGCTTTTTGATCAGTTTGCTCCCTATGAACCCATTAGAGCCAGTCACCAGAATTTTCATTTTTGTTATCAGATTGTATTTATCTTAACTATTTTTGCAGGTATACCAGCCACAGTGGCATTATCAGGTACGTCGATGAGCACAACAGACATGGCAGCGATATTGACATTGTTGCCAATTTTTACGCCGCCAAGCACCTGTGCATAAGCACCAAAATTGACGTTATCGCCAATAACTGGAATTGGGCCGTTTTCGTGTCTATTACCAATAGTCACACCTTGCCTCAAGGTACAATTTTTACCAACAATGGCTCCAGAATTTATAAAAATATTACCAAAATGCCAGATTCTTAATCCAGGGCCGAACTCAGCATCCTTGGGTAAGCTAATACCAGTTAATGTTTCTACAAAACGGAAGGTTGGCCAGTAAATGGCTGTTAGTATTTTCTTTAAAACACCATCGTTACGTCTGTTAATCGCCCGGCCCCACCGATAAATTGCGATAGCCCATATAGATTGCTCCTTGAGGAAGGGACGACTTGGATATTTTTTTAGATCTTCTTTAAAGTCACTCAACTCTTTATTTCTTTCACACTTTTTTGATGACTTACATAAGCCAAGGTTAAACCAATGAGAAACCATAAGTACCAATCGAAATTCAAATAATCAAGCATATTGTCAGAATAAGACTCAAACAAATACTCAACCAAAATTACAATCACTGTAAAAATCAGTAACTCATTATATTTGTATAGACTTACGAGAGCCTTCAATTGGAAGTAGATAATCAATAAAAAAGCAATAAGCCCCATTAACCCCAATTCAAAGAAAAGAAGGACATAAACACTGTGTGCATTAATCTCCACAGTTTGTAAGTGGTGTGCATTTCCCATACCAAAAGACGTTGAGAAATGCATAAAACTATGAAGACCATAGCCTTGGATATAATGTGAGACAGACATCCAATTTAATGCATCTGTCCAATACTTTATCCGCCACGCATAAGAGTTTAATCTTTCATAGCCAGTAGCACCCCAGCTGTTACCTTGTTGCAAATCAAGAAGCCTATCTTGTACATCAGGTATTAGTAATGCCATAAAGGATGCGGCAAACAAAACAAATAGGAATTTACGCTCAAAAATCAACCCGTATAAAAGAAAGAAAAGACCGCAAGCTGCCCAAGCTGCTCTAGTTTTTGTCATAAGTAAAAGGCCTAAAAGAGCGAGGATATAAGCTGGCAAAACTTTTAGAATCATGTTACTTATGTAACCTGGTCTCGTCTTGTATAAATAAAAGCAGATGGTTACAATCAAAACCAAATAGAAAGCAAAAGAATTTGGGTGGTTAAAAGTACTTTGTAAGCGATAGCCCTCTCCCAAACTCAATCTCAGCCCTCTACCTCCAAATACGAGACAAAACAGACCATATGCTACGGGAATTAAAGATGAGTAGAAAATAGCTTTCATCCACTTACCAAAGTCATCCTCATTTTTTACCGACGATAAACCTAGGTAAAACATAGCTGCGTAAGAAACAAGAAGTAAGGAAACTTTTAAGCTGGGTAGAAATTGAGGTGCATAAAAAACTGAAGCAAAACCCAACACAAGAAAAATAGCCCAGGTCAGTTTTATTCCAGTTAATTTGATAGAAAGTTTTTCAGGTTTCTCTAAATATAAAAGTATAGCAATCACAATTACTAACGCATTAAGTACTGCACCTAAACCAAAACTACCAAACTTCATGGCATCAAGTACAGCATCTAATGATGCCCGACTTAATACTACTAGCGTAAAAAATAAATATCGATCAAATATAAACAAGAATGAAACACAAAAAAACAAAGGCAAGCTAGCCAAATACAGGTAACGCTCACCTGCAATATTAACTAAAGCCAACGATATTAAACCAAAGAAAATTGCTGACAAAATTGCCAAAGTTGAAAGTATTAAAAATGATTTATTCTTCATTAGCTATTCATCAGGTTAGAAATATATTCAATTCGATACTGCACTCGTTATGGTGTGACTTGTCTTGTGTTATTACATTATGAGGTTTGGCAAATTTACCGTTTGCTTTATGCATGCCGATCTAATTATCCGAAAGAAATCACTGCCTTTTTTAAGGCTTTTCTTACAAAAGGCTCTCCATAAGAGGCAATAAAATAAGCAAAAGATGCTATAAGAATCAAAACCAATAATGGTAAAAAGAAGTTTACCACTTCATGAAACCTAATAATGTTATTCAGTTTCACTGTAAGAGCAATCATAGAGTTTTCATGAATAAGATATAAAGGATAACTAATAAAACCTAAGAAGACTAAAAATCGACACTTCAATAACTGGCTTACGAACCCTTCAGATATTGAAGAGACAAAAATCAAAAACAGTATAGAAACAATCGCAAAGCTAATTAAATTAGGTTTTAAGAAACCATGAGATGTTAGATAACTAATAGGAAGTAATAAAAAAGCAGGAGCTAAGAAGGTCTTGTTTTCGCTCTTGTAATATTGAAAAATAAGTGCACCGATTCCAAACCATCCAAAATGGTTTATAGAAAGGATGTGGTTAGCCGTATCACAAATTTTACTCAAGTAATCAAAGGTCCCTGAAATCTGTGAAATCTGCCTGAGAATAAAATAAAGCAAGTAAATTAGTATAAATCTAAAAAGTGCTTTTTCTTTATTAAAAAAATAAAGAGCCCCAAAGACTAAATAGAACTTTATCTCTACATATAAAGACCAAAATACACACTCCAATGGTGTGATTTTGATATTAAAAAGCTTCTCGAATACCCATGGTTCAATAAAAAACAGACCAGGAATAACACTCAAAAAATTCGGCTCTCCAGCAGGTCTCTCAGGTAAAAGACTAGAGGTAAGGAAAATAAGAACTGTAGAAATTAGCATCGCAGGAAAGAGTCTCAACCATCTTTTATAAATAAATTCAGTAAAGCCGAAACACGACTCAAGAGTCATGTAAATAACAAATCCCGAGATTAAAAAGAATAACTCTACGCCTAGAAATCCATTCTTAAACAGAATAAATTCACCATAATTACTTGTTAAATACGGTACTTTATCCGGCCATCTTGCATATGCGTGAAACATAACAACTAAAACGATGGCCAAACCTCTGAGGCCATCTAAAGACTCAATTCTTGTTCTACTTTTAGTTACTTGAGACATGTATATAGAAATTTAAATATTAAAAATTTGCAAAATACCTACAACCTTTTCCTGATCATCAGAGACTAGTATCGAATTAATTTTGTACTGCTGCATAATCTCTTCAGCCACGGAGAACATTTCATTCTGATTAATCGTTTTAGGTGACCTCGTCATAAAGTCAGAAGCTTTTAATATGATTGGATTATCAAAGTTGTTTAACGCTCTTCGCAAATCGCCGTCGGTGATAATCCCTTTCAACTGCCCATTATCAATAATAATTGCGAGACCTAACCTACCCTGATTCATTACGGATACTACCTCCCTGAAGTTTGTATCCGAGCTGCAAACTGGTAGGTCTTTGCTACGCATCACCTCATGTACTTTTGTGAGCAACTTCCTGCCCAAGCTTCCACCTGGGTGAAACCGGGCAAAGTCTTCTGGCATAAACTGTTTGAGTGTTGACAAAGTGACTGCCAAAGCATCGCCCATCACCAAAGTCGCTGTGGTTGAGCTGGTTGGGGCTAGATTGTTATTGCATGCTTCTTTTGCAACAGCAATGTTTAACACTGCATGAGCATTACGTGCAAGCGTTGATTGAGGGTTCCCGGTTAGGGCAATCATTTTGTTCTTTTGCCAATTTAAAAAAGGGATAATTCTAATCAGCTCTTCGGTCTCGCCGCTATTAGAAATTAACAACGTCACATCCCCAGGCTGAATCATGCCCAAGTCGCCATGAAATGCTTCGCCAGGGTGTACATAAAACGAGGCTGTACCTGTTGAGGCCAGTGTAGCTGCAATTTTTCTGCCGATAATACCCGACTTACCCATGCCGATAATAATGAATCGGCCACTACTCTCCAACACTAACTTAACTGCTTTCGCAAACTCTGCATTCAGCTGCTGTGCTATCTGCTGCAAGCTTTCGATCTCTGTGCTGAAAACTGTTTTAGCGATTGCGAGTATATGTGACTCGCTGGCGGTTGTCGGTAACAATGTATTCATACGTGCGTATCGGCTTTAAAGTTGAAATTATGTTGCGTTATTGCACCATCATATCCATGATTTTTGCATAACCATCTGTGGTGGAAAGCACTTCATAGAGCCCTTTGGCAATTAATATTGCATCGCTTGCCTCCCTGAATGCGCCTTGACCACCGCCTAACTTCAAAACGTGGGTTGCATGCTGTTTCACATAGTCTGCAGCGTCTCCTACTGCAAAACAGACGCCGCAGGCTTTGAAGGCAGGGAGGTCTATAGAGTCGTCACCGAGGGTCGCTGTCTCATGTTTGGTTACACCACAATCTTGCATCAGATCGTTACATGCCTGGAACTTGTCTTTCACGCCAAGTTTGAAGCGTGTAATTCCAAGATCGGCAATCCGTTTTCTGAGGACAGCCGAATCACGACCAGATACCACAGCTACCTGAACGCCCAATTCAAGCAACATGCGGATACCTAAACCATCACGCACATGAAAGCGTTTAATAAACTCGCCATCCTGGTTGTAGTACAGCCCGCCGTCAGTGAGTACCCCATCGACATCGGTAATCACTAATTTGATTTTTGCCAATGGGTTTTCTGGAGGCGCTACACTCTGCCCGGTAAGCAGCGCTTCCACTGTCTTGAGGTCTTGGGGAGTATCGACCCCAGGGCCTGTTTCCTCTACCGTTAAAGCCTGTATGGGAATCCCTGCTTCAAGTAAGCGTAATTGCTCTAGTGACTCTGCATTTTCCAGGCCGGAAAACGGTAGGTCATAAAAACGTTCAAGCACCTGTTTTTTATAAGCATAAACACCCACATGTTTGTAATAAGTAGCATGCTCTGCATTACGTGGATATGGGATTGGTGAGCGGCTAAAATACAATGCTTGCTTGTGCTGATTTAAAACCACTTTCACAAAATTTGGATTCTTGGCTTCTTCAGCGTGAATAGCATGACACAAAGTTGCCACCTGCGTTTCCGGTGAAGCAAGCTGTGCTACCAATAAAGCAATATCCTCTGGGCGAATGAGAGGCTCATCACCTTGAACGTTAATGTACGCATCGGCAGGGTATGCTTTCATGACCTCAATTAATCGTTCTGTGCCAGACTGGTGATGCTCAGAAGTCATCATTGCCTTACCGCCAAACTGCTGGACGGCTTCAAGAATGCGGGTATCGTCAGTGGCCACCACAACGTCAGCAATGCCTTGCACCTGCTTAGCACGCTCATAGACATGCTGAACCATAGGCTTGCCCAATAGCATTGCCAACGGTTTAGCCGGAAAACGTGTAGATGCATACCTTGCCGGTATGACAATGATAATCTTCTGTTGCATATTAAGTAGCTACTTAATCGATATTCAAAACTGGGAATGATTTAACCAACTGGTCAATCTGTTTCACCTGAGACAAAAATTCTTCCAATAAAGCAATTGGCAATGCACTTGGGCCATCACATTTTGCTTCGTTTGGATTGGGGTGCGCCTCAAGGAATAAACCAGCAATTTTGGTTGCCATGCCTGATAATGCCAGATCAACCACTTGCTGACGGCGACCGCCAGAAGCAGCACCTAATGAGTCACGTTGTTGAAGCGCATGCGTCACATCAAAAATAATCGGCACATTCGGGCACACTTTTTTCATGACACCGAAGCCCAGCATATCAACCACCAGATTATCGTAACCAAAGGCCGTGCCACGCTCGCATAAAATCACTTTTTCGTTGCCGCCCTCTTTAAATTTGTCGACGATATTAACCATCTGATGTGGGCTCAGGAATTGTGGCTTTTTAATGTTAATAGGTTTACCAGTTTTTGCCAGGGCGACCACTAAATCTGTTTGGCGTGCCAAAAATGCTGGTAGCTGCAGTACGTCACAGACTTCAGCCACTGGCGCAGCTTGCCATGGTTCATGTACATCCGTAATTACTGGCACATTGAATTCTTTTTTAACAGCCTGAAAAATCTTCATGCCCTCTTCCAAGCCAGGACCACGAAAAGACTTGATAGACGAGCGGTTGGCTTTATCAAAAGAAGCCTTAAACACTAAGGGAATATCCAGCTTTTTAGTGATATTGAAATAGTGATTACATGCCTCAAGTGTTGAATCTAAATTCTCAAGTACGTTAATACCGCCAAACAGGACGAATGACTGGTTATTATCCAATGAAATGTTATTGATTTTAAACATAAAATTCTCTTTATGATGATTAAATTGTGTTTGCGAGATAGTGAATTCTTTGGGCGCAAAGCTGTATGTTTTCCGAAGATAAATTCTTCCAGGTACCTTTAAAAAAGAAATGTTGATTGATAAATTGCAAATAAGTATTGATATTGTTCAGACGATCTTGCCTCACAGGCTGCATAGCGAACCGAATAGCATCTGCTGACTGTGACAAGTCAGTGATAAATGAGCATATTTCGTTCCTGGAGTAGATAGAGTCGCCATAGACAATCACAGGTTTGTATTTTGCTATTGCTTGTAAACCCACTGAAGAATTGATAACAAGGATAAAAGACGCGTTATCAAGTAAGTAATTAATATCAAACTTTCTTAGCCATATGATATCTGGGAATTCAGTTCGAATATCCTCGTAATCATAACTCAGCATATCCTCAGGATGTTCCTTAACGACAATCGGCAAGTCTCCAAGCGTTGCACGTATTTGCTGATAGCAGTGCCTCAAAAACTGCTTGGGATCCTTAAATAATGGTGAGTTGATTAAAATCTGTGTGTCATCGTGTACTTGCAGAGGGATAAAAGCAAATTTTTCAGGAATTTGAATTTGATCCATTGGAATGGATGCTCTTGCCTTTTCCAATGCACTTTTCTTAAACCAACTAGAGCCTCTCAACTCTGGATATTTACTATAAAAACTACTATCCAGTATCCTACTTAGAAAGTTACGCATTTGATCTAATTTGCTCAAAGGAGCAAGCGATAATAAATCCAGCTCTTTTTCTACGCTAGGCACGGAAACAGGTTGACCAGCTAAACTTTCAATTTGAGGAAATACATAATCTCGATTTGTGGCACTTAAATTTACGCCACGAGTGTCAGCCTGAAGAGTATTGGCAAAATAGCCGTTTTCCATATAAATGGTTTTTATGTTCTTCTGTTTGGCAATTTCGGTTAAAACTCTCCCCACATGATCTTGTCCGTTCCACACAATGATCAAATTAATCCCATTTTGGGAAATGAAGTCGTCGAGATAGTTGGCTATTTTTAGAGTTCTTCTTTTCCAGTCTGCTTTGGAACCACCGTGCTTTGTATGCATAAAGGCAAACAAATCATCAATGTCAACTGTACAGAAAAGCGCCTCACTTTCTGGCTGCTTTTCAATTTCTTCAATAGCGCGTGGAAAGAATGTTAATTTATTCTTTTTTAATATGGCTCGTTCTCTAGGGGTAAATGAAATGAGATAAGGTTCATATTGATTAATCTGCTTTTGAAAATGCGCCAAATTTACAAAAAAAGGCACAAAAATATCTGCGAAAACATAATACAAAGCTTTTGTATGCATAAAACGCATTTACCTTTTGAAGAACCGAAAATGTTCAGGACTAAATTTAAAAATCATTAACAAATAAAGCAATAAAAATACCAAAGTTATTACGACAAATCGTGCTAATGGAGCATACGAACTTAACATTTCAGTTAAATGAAGTGAAACCAGCCCCGCAATGATGGAACATATTAAACTCCATTGTATGGAGGGCAACATTTGCTTGAAAGTTATGTTGATTGCCTTATGTGCATAGTAAAAAGTAAGGGAAGTAACAATTAAAGATGCCAGTAGGTAACATTGAACCACTTGCACAATTCCAAATTTGGCACCAAAAATAAACAAACTGATGTGCAGTAGTGCACCAAATACGCCAAATTTGAATAGAAAAGCTGTTTTACCCAATGCCATAAAAACAGGCCCAGTCGTTCCGCTGATCGCTTGTAGATATCCAATCGCGGTCATGTAGGTTAATAATCCAGGGATTAAAGCCCATTTACCCCCTAACGCTACATGAATAAAATCTACCCTAGTTACAAACAGTAGCATCATTAAAGGTGCGGTCAGGAATGACACCCCAGTGATTGCATTTAAATACAAACGACGTACCTCATTCATATCATCCTGGGCCCTACTTAGCAAAGGGAAAATTGCTCTCGTTGTAATCCAGGAGATGTTTTGAATTGGGAACAACATAATCTTATATGCCATGGAATAAACACCGAGCAAAGCGCTATTAAGCAAACGACCAATAATAATGGCATCCGCATTTCTAAACGCGAAACTGACCATCTGATATCCAGCCATATTCCCGGAGAAATGCATGAGCTCCTTAAGTTTGGATAACTGCGGATTTAAGGTAGGTGACCATGAGGCAAAATACCATAAAAGTGTGGAGACACTTAAAGCCTGGACGAAGACTTGTGACGCTAGACTATAAACGCCAAACCCTAACCAAGCAGCCGTAATTGAAACTGCTATGGCTAATATAGCACCTAACCCTTCAATTCCGGCAATCAATTTAAATTTGGACTCTCTCTCCAGCAATGCTTGATGAATTGCGGAACTGCTTGACATCACAAATGTTGGAGCAATAATCCACAGCACAGACGTGAGTTCATGACTATGAAAAAGGGTCCCAAGATACGGGGAAAATAGAATCAACAACAAACAAATACTAGAGCCCATGACAACATTCAACCAAAACACAATGTTTATAGTTTGATGATCAATAGTAGATTTTTGAATAATATTTGATGCTGTGCCCATATCACGGATTAACAGTGCTAGGTTAGACGCAACTGTTGCAATTGCCATGACACCATAATCAGAAGGGGGTAAAATTCTAGCCAATACGAAGATATTGGCTAACTGGGATATTATTTTGGCTGCTTGAGCAACCGCAACCCATTTTACATTTTTAACTGCAGTCATTAGGTATTACTTCATATGCGTTGGAATAAGTAACCCTGGCGATTGTTTTTCTACGGCATCAACAAACTCTTTCAAGAATGCCTCTTGTAGTGCATATGCTTCGGATTGTTTGCCCTCATCAGAGATCACTGACGATACACGAACCAAAATACCATCATCGAGCCGCCTTTTGAAAAGACCGTCTTTGATAATTTTTATTCGCATCTGCAAACCAGAAGTTAAAGTGCTATCGCCGACCCGAATCCAGTAACTTACTGCTTCAAGATGATTTTGGCCGAAGTATAGCTGCCTTTTTCCAATGACGGGCGGACCGTTACCATTGAGACTGGTAAAAGTGACGGTCTCAGTTTTTTTCATTTGATAGCCTTGCGCTGGGTAGCATACGTCAGGCTGGTGAATTTTTACGTCTTGCCTTTGCTCTTTTGCATATGCCAACGCCACCATGATTTGATGACCTTCTTTATCAACGTAAGTACGCATCAGGGTGTCATCATACAACTCGTCAATCAGGCTACGCTCGTCACTGACTACACTCACTTGTGGTGTGGATTGCTTGACCTCGACCCACTGGCCAAATACCCTTGGAATAGTGTCATCGAAACGATTGCTGGTATCCGCATAATGCAGACGAGGTTTGAGTGCACTAGCAAGAGCAAAAACGACAATACTTATAACAAGTAATTGCACCCCGGTTTTGATTTGAATGCTAGGGAGTTTGAGGAATAAGTCTTTCATATGTGGCTAGTCTTGGCTCAGCAAGCTTTTAAGTTTGAATTTTTCAGCAATTTTCTGTGTGACTGAGTCAATGACAATAATCAGGATCAGAGCTGTCAAAAAAAGCACCATGCCAGAGAAGTTATGCAAAAAGCCTTGCCCCGCTTCATCGCCCATATGGAATGTTATTAATGCCAGTGTACAGACACGTAGTACATTTGATGTGAACGAAACCGGGATGATCAGTATGGCAAGAAGTACATTCCGCCAAAATGCCTGGTGGTTTATGACATTAATATACAGCAACCCTATGGCTTCTAATGTGAATAAAGAGTTAAGCCCAGCGCAGGCATCCGCTACCAGCAGTTTGTATTGACCGATTTGCAAAATCACGCCTGATCGCGCAATGGGATAATCCAGCGCATACAATAAATGGTCAGCTGCGTATGAAACCGCAATTTTCATGGGTTGCGTGAGTGTATCAATCACGGATGCCGGCCATGGGATCAAAAATACAAAAAAGAACAGTGCAAACCAGTATTTAAGTGCGATCTGTGTACCAAATACAATACAAATCAGGCCACACAATACAAGTACCAGGGATAAGATTGAAATGATGTAAACGCTTTGGGAGTAGCCTATGAGATATAAGCCTACCCCTAATATAATCAATAGCCAGCCAAGTAATGGCGCTGGGTTGAATGTTTGCGATTTTTCTAGGATTTGCCGGGTTTTGAAGAAGAAAAACCATATTCCAATAGCAAGAACGATCGGTCCATGGGATTGAGTGTCTGTGTTCCAGACTGTTACTAACAAATCATGGAATACCGGGACATATAACAGCAAGAGCGAAAGCAATACTGCGGCATAGCCAAAGAGTTTTTTGTTTGGCTCTATTGGACTTCTGGCTAAAGAGACTGACATCTTAGTTCGTATTCAGAGCAACTTGCACATCGATACCTAAGGCACGACAAGCCTCGTAAGCCTCTTGTGTATCTTTAAGCCCGGTTTGGTTTTGCAGTGTAGAAATCAATACGCCGCCTACCTTTTTCGCCACTATCTGCGCATCTGAAGATTGCAATAATGGGGACGTATCGATAATGATGACATCATATTGTTCGGCAAAACTCTGTAACAACTCATCCAGCGCTTCTTTGTTCAGCAGTTCTTGTGGATTAGGTGGCGTTGCGCCTGCAGTCAAAATGCTTAAGTTCAGCAAAGATGGAATTCTCACCACAACATCAGTTGTGGCTCTGCCAACGAGAATGTCTGATAGGCCATGGTGATTATTTAACTTGAACAGCTTGTGCTGTGAAGGATCTCTGAGGTTAGCATCAATCAATAAGGTACGCTCGCCTAATTGGGAGAAAACAACTGCCAAATTAGAAGCTAGCAAACTTGTCCCATCTGGTTCTTTAGCTGATGAAACTGCAATGGTTTTAAAGCCGCGCTCAAACCAGCGCAAAATTAATTGCGTACGAAGTGAGCGGAGCGATTCTACTTGTTTTGAAAATGGATCAAATGCAGCGATAAGCCCAGCATTAAAAGTAGTTTTATCTTGATTGATGTAGGGGTAGTCAAACTGGTATGACAGCGCCTGGTTAATATCCTCAATAGAAACAAAACCCAAGGCAAGTGCTGCCTCACCGAAGCGCATAGACTTCTCTTTCTGAAACTTTAAAATGCGCTCAGCATCTTTCTCAGTGATTTTCCCCATATCCAGTAATAAATGGCCAATGCTGGATGAGACTGTTTTTAAAGATGCTTTATTGTCTGTTTCAATAATATTCATATGCAATTCACTTTTTGCCTTATCAACTTCTCTATACCTATTCAAAACTAAGCCGTTTTAATACTGTATTCGAATACGGGGATGTGGCCTATTGTAAGAATGTCTTCTTTGCTACGTATACGACGATCTAACATTTCCGCCAGCATGGCGAACAGACATCCTAAAAAAATACCTACAACAAATGCAAAAGGAGCAATTAAGAACAGACTCGGATTGCTCGGCTCAATAGGCGGCACTGCAGTCTCGAGAACTGATATATCGCCCTGATTAGACTGCCCTTCCAATGCAGTTTGACTAAAACGATTGTTGACTGTCTCAAGAGCGTTTTGAGCTATCTGTACTTCTTTTTCGAGAATCGCCAGATCAGACCTGTATCTGTTGAGTTCCAAAACTTTTTGCTTTTGTTTTTCTAATTGTGACTTCAAATCGCTTAAGCGTTGGGAGTTAATGTTTGCGTTATTACTCAAGCTAACAACCGTACGGTCAATCTCGATCTGCAATTGGCTTTTAAGTTTATTGACTTCAGCCTCAGCTGCTATGTAGGATGGATGATTTTTGCTGTAGCGCTGGGCGGTATCTGCAAGTTTTGCCTCTGCACTTACAAGGCTCATGCGCAAGTTTTGAATTACCGGGTTCTGAACAACGTCTGGAGAATCACTCATATTTTTTGACGCATCATTACGACGTGAGTTTGCATCAATAGATTGAGATTGGGCCATGCTGAACTGTGAAGATAGGTCTCTAAGTTTAGAGCTTTCAACATCAAATGAATCCTGCACACTGGTAATTCCATGTTTTTGTTGATATTCGCCTAACCTATCTTGTGCTTGCTGCAAATTATCTCGTAATGCCTTGGTTTGCTCAGACAAATATTGCGAAGCTTTGATTGCGGGATCTATTTTCAATCGCAGACTCAAGTTGATGTAAGACTCTGCAAAAGCATTTGCCATGGTCGCAGCAAAAATGGGATCCACGCCTTTATAACCGATGCTGATAACGCTACTTTCTTTTGATGGCATGACCGAAAGCTTCTGCTGTAGCAACTCAGCCAGCCATTCGTTAAGATCGGCTTGCTTGCCTTTGGTAGCCTCTGCAAATTGCTGTTGCAGTGACTTGACTTCATCTAAATGCAAGCGCTTGATCACGTCGAGAGTGACATTCTTGCTTTGAATAATGTCTACCTGCGTGGCCATATAGCCTGGCATGAGTTGTGCAGGCATTGCCATACCAGTCACAGGATCAACACCCTTGTAATTTAGAATTACTGTTGTTGCTGCCTTGTAACTTTTGGGAAACATCAAGCTCACAATGCTTGCTGTCATCAAGGTGATGATTGCAACAAGGAAAATCATCTTGTAGCGTGCTTTCAAAATCAGCACCAATTGGAATAAATTCATACATCAACCCTTAAAATTACAACAGACTTTCTTCGATATACAGCACATCTTCATCTTGCAAAATCGCACTCAACTCAGGAGATTGCTTCACAACACCTCCCTCTGTGTTTTTTCTGTGCAGTTTCACTGAGCGTTGCGTACCTCGAATGGTTAAGCCACCGGCTTTGGCAATTGCCTGCATCACCGTCATGTTCTTATCAATCTTATACATTCCTGGACGCTGCACTTCACCATAAACGTAAACCTGCGGTGCCTTTGGTACATAGACAACATCACCAGGCATAACCTCTCTATTAAGTGGATTCGAAGGTGATTTAAAGAGTTCATCTATATTAATTTCTTGAGTTATAATTGTGCCAGAACGGCTTGAAGTAAAGAAAAGTGTTTCTCCCGCAAACTCTGTCGGGCCACCTGCAAGAGCGACAAAATCACTAATCTTTCTTGAACCGCCCTGAATTCCATACTTGCTAGGACGCAGCACTTGTCCGACCACGGCAACGTCGCGGACACTCACATAAACAGTTTCCCCCCCTAAGAGGCGTATATCCTGTTCATTAATATTCCTATGCTCGATTACCTCATTTAAATCATATTCGCTACGCTTATCTCCACGCACTACTGTGATTATTTCAGTTCCCTCTGGTACCAAACCGCCAGCTTCAGCCAGAATATCCTTGAGATCAGTAGGTCGAATAATCGGATAACGTCCAGGCTTCAACACCCCTCCTAATACAGACACCGACTTACTCATAAACTCAATTACCAGAACAGAAACTTGTGGATTTGCAATGAAGCCTCCCTTTTTGAGCTGCTCTGCGATAAGTTTTTCAGTCTCGATGGTAGTGAGCCCTCCCACTTTGACTTCCCCGACCAAAGGTATTGTCAAGACACCATCTTCAGACACGCGGGTTTCCCGAGTTAACTCAGCGTCTCCATAGACTATAACTCTTACATAATCACCAGCACCTAGGGTATAGTCTGCATGGGCTAATGAACTCATTATCAATATGAATCCGGCAGTTAAAATCTTAAAAAACTTAGTCATAAGCAATGAACTCTTTTAAATGAAATTTAAATATACTATTACGGTAAATTCGTATGATTATTTAGATGTGACAAGACTATGAATATCCACACTATCTACAACGCTTCAATCAGACATGCTTAATAATAACTAGCTATTGAATAGTCATTGAGATCTGATCATTTATTTTGCTGATTGTTAGAGCCTTAAATCGACCATAACACTTGTTGTCAAATCATCAAAATCAAAATTGTTATATGCTGAAGTGCTTGCGTCCCTGCTGGATTTAATAGAGCTAAGTGTAAATCCAATATTCTTAACTGGGCGCCACGCAACAGATGCCGACAAACTGCGCTCGCTATCCTCTCGTTTTGGCAACCCAGGAATTACACCTTGCCTGAAATCTCGCTCAGAGAGTCGACCATTAATTATGAACGAGACTTTGTCAGAATATAAGTAACTTATACCTAAATTCACAGCATCTGTAACACTGTAAGTGCTGTAGTCTGTCTCAAATGGACCAACGCTACGAACCAACCCAAGACTAGCTTTAATTTTACCAGTCAGCAGTAAATCATAGTTAGCATATCCGAGCCAAACATCATAATTTCTATTGGAAAAATTATCGTATTGACGTGATAAATATGCCAGCTTACTTTTTAGATTGCTTTTCCCTGTTGGTTTTAAAACGACATCAAGCTCAAACTCATCTTCATAAAAACCATTATCAAAAAAACTGACCTGGTTAATCGGGCGCTGGAATTGACCATTACGTTTGTGACCTAAAAGGCTAATATTACTGCCAGAACTGAAATTATAGCGAGCTCCATAATCGATTGCCGTTGCATCGTATTGCGCTTGAGCATTAAAAACTTGACTGTTTTCTTGGCTTGTTTCAGTAAAACCTCCAATTAGTGACCACACTTTAAATGGTGAGTATTCTGCCCTAAACTGGTTAATTTCAGAGGTTCTTATGTTTTGAGTGAATGAACGAAAGTCACTGAATCCATTAAGAGTTTTATTTCTGCTGCTTGACAATTGACCAGTCAATGATGGCGTCAAAGACCAAAACCACTTTGCATCATAGTTGAATGCCTCAAAATTCAAAAAATCATTTGTTTGATACCTGTAGTCTACGTAAGAAAGGTCAATAACCACTCTCTGTAAAGAATACGTCTTGTCAAAGACAATTCCTGCTTTTGAAGTGGTAATTTGATCTGAAGTTTGGTTGTTTTTCACTCTAAACAAGTTATCATCGTAACTTCTATCTACAGATGCATTGAATTGCAAAGTATCAAACTCATCAGCTGTTGAAGTGAACGATAAAAAACAAAATAATAAAGCAAGCAAATTTCGCAGAAATATTTTTTTTAATTGGAAGATTTGCTTGGAATATGGCATGAATTAGATTCGTAAAAATAAATGATGTATTTTTATAACATTCTAACCTGTAAATATACATTTATTGCTAGCGAAATTTAACTTTTTCAACATCTTGCTAAAGCATTCTAAAAGTAAATAATTGAGTGTATTTATTTTTCGAGATACTTTTATTACAAGTTAATCAATTTTGAGTTGTCTGGATCCGATTGCTGTTACACATGAATTTGGTTAAACTCGGTTGGAATCGAGAAACAAAATAATCATGAAAAAAACCATCAGACCTCCAATCAGAACCATCGCCGGGTTATCTTCAGGACCCAGAAGCCCACTTTACTTCATTGAATCAATCGTCGAGCCTCTCGTATTGGTATTTTTCATGTGGGGGATTTTTATTTATTTTGAAAATAGAATCCCCATCTCAATCTTCTTTACCTCCATCCTGCTGTTTTCGGTCACCTTTCCCAGTGGTGCCAAAATCAGGCTTGGATTCTGGAAAATGTCCCGCGATGTGATCTTCCAATGGTTATTGTTGGCTGGCATGGTGCTGATATTTGCGCGTATTACTGACTACATTACACTCTTTTCTCCTGAAATAATTTATACGTGGCTTATTGGTACGCCAATCGCACAAATCTTAGCTCTAACTGCGCTAAAAGAACTGTCACCCTTATTTATTCGCATGCAGGGCCCAACTAAGAACGCCGTGATTATCGGACTCAATGAGCAAGGCTTGGCAGTAGCAAACAACCTATTAGCAGATGAATATAGCCGCGTATCGGTATTAGGGTTCTTTGAAGACCGGGCACCAGAACGCGCTCCTCAAAACCATGGTTTTGAGACGCTAGGCGCTCTGACAGATATTTCCGACTATTGCAAGAGCCACCACATTCACACCATTTATATTGCCTTGCCAATGTCAAGCCATCCACGTATTTTGAAACTTCTGGATGATTTGAAAGACACCACTGCTTCAATTTACTTTGTACCGGATATTTTCGTGACCGACCTGATTCAGGGACGCGTCACTGATGTTAATGGCATTCCGGTTGTATCGGTATGTGAAACGCCTTTTACCGGCGTGGATGGTTTGATTAAACGCTTAGCGGATATTTTATTCTCATTATTGGTCTTGATTTTAATTTCTCCAATTTTGCTAGTGATTGCCATCGCAGTAAAACTCACCTCCCCTGGCCCAATTATTTTCAAGCAGCGTCGTTACGGTCTGGATGGGCAGCAGATTTTGGTGTATAAGTTCCGCTCCATGACCGTGACGGAAGATGGCGTCACGGTGACCCAGGCCACCAGGAATGATCAACGCATTACACCACTGGGGGCTTTTTTACGTAAAACATCCTTGGATGAGTTGCCACAGTTTATTAATGTGTTGCAAGGCCGCATGAGTGTGGTAGGTCCGCGCCCACATGCGGTGGCGCATAACGAGGAATACCGTAAGCTCATTAAAGGCTATATGGTACGCCACAAGGTAAAACCCGGGATTACCGGGTGGGCACAGGTAAATGGTTTCCGCGGTGAAACGGACACTTTGGAAAAAATGGAGCAACGTGTCCATTATGACCTTGAGTACCTGCGCAACTGGAGCCCTCGCCTGGATATGTTGATTGTGGCAAAAACCGTGT